>ERZ1090861.729-NODE-729-length-19155-cov-8.029686_pt1 | contig 19155 bp, 10 predicted proteins | sample MGYA00478482_ERZ1090861 | MGnify/ENA primary metagenome ERZ1090861 (study PRJEB33644, sample SAMEA5815744) | chicken gut metagenome | biome: Chicken; feature: Gastrointestinal Tract; material: Caecum | place: Ireland | collected 2019-01-01 | study: A study of the... | reverse complement strand
TATCTTTCCTGGACGGTTTGCTCTCTGCATTGTCCTCGTTTTCATTACACGTTTGCTCGATTTCTTGACCGTCCCCCTCCACTTTCCCCGGTTCATCAACCTGCTTTTCACCCTCAAACAGGCTCATCTGTACAGGCTCCGCCGGCTTATCGAACGGGCAGTCCTCCGCTTCGTCATCATCTATTTCTTCCAGGTCGGGAGTTTCCTTCTTGACCTTTACACCCTTTTTCGGGCGCGGTTTCTGCGGTTTTGGCGGGATCGCTATGTAATGGCTGCCGTCTGAATACACCTTACACTTTGCAAACGGCATAGCATCACCTCCTTGTCGGTCTGTTTTTTGTATGCCTATAAAGCCGAAAGAAACCCTCCCGGCTTTATAGTTTTTCCCTTATGCGGCGTCGTCCTCTCTATACAAGGCGTTGATAAAATAACTGTTCTGCTGTTTCAGCTCTGCAACCGTTGCCTTTTCATTGACATATTCCCTGTAATCGCTTAAGCCCGCGCCCGACTTTTTTGCCATGTCGTTGAAATAGTCCGAAAAACAGTCCGTAGCGAACCGCCTTGCATAAATCTTCGCGTTCATGATGAAATACTTTTTATTCTCGACCTTCCCGTCCATCGTGCCGCGCTCTTTCTCGATTTTCAGGACAGAATACCCGTATCGGTTATACACGCGGATATTCCTGCGCCACAGCCATGCCGTTACGCTTTTGAGGACGTGAACAAGCAAGGTGTTATCGCCCCGCCGAAACCGGAAATCCTCGTACAGCCGAATAAAGCGGTTGAACGCCCATTCGCTTATCATTTCCTCTATGATATAAAACGGCAGCGTCAGCCGCGTATCCCCCGACGACACGATATGAATGACGTCGCACAGATCCCGCGCGTCCGCTCCCCAGCTTTCCGGGCGCTGTTCGTCCGTAAAGACTTTTATGAACGGAAAGTTGTCCACCGTGGCGGAATGCCTGCACATCTTCATTCATTTATTAAATACAGATAAACACCGGCTGTCCAACCGAGCATTTCGGGCGTGCCATATTCGGACGCCGCATCAATGCCGCAGGTTATACCGTTATACTTTTCAAATAATTTTCTGTATCGAGCGAAGTTTCCCTCCAACAAACGGATGTATTTCTCTGCAATCCATTTGCTTTCGTCTTTGAAATCATACCGGAGCAATGCTTTATAGGCAATATATTGACAAGGCGCCCACAGGTTCGGATATGCCCATTGATATGTTTTTTCCGGAACTGCCGCCGTAGTAAAAATGCCTCCGCTGCTTTTTAACATCTTGAAGAGATTTTTCAGAGCCGCACTACGCCCGTTTCCAGCTATACCTGCAAAATACGGCTGAAAACCCGCCGCACTGACTACATCCGATACTTTATCCGTTCTATGGTTATAATCTTTATAGCAACCGCAAGACTCATCCCATAGCAACGTATTTACCAGCTCTAACCGTCTTTGCGCGCGTTTTTCCCATTGTTTTCCATCGCCAAGCGCAAACATAGCTTCATATTTGGCAAACAATTTTTCATATATATACAAATTACTGTTCAGATCGACGGGATTATAATCCATGCAATATCCGTGGAAACGCGGCGTAAAATCCCATCCGGATTCCGCTTCCGCCAGATAATGCTTCCCCGCCTCTTGCGGTGTTCGCCCGTCAAGTTTTCCCACCCGTACCGCCACGCAATCTTTATAGAACTGCGCACAGCTTTCGGCATCGTTTTCACAGCCGTATCGATTCAATCCGTTGGCAGTTGCGCGATGCGTCATCCAAAACGCATATTCCTTTTGCAAAACGTCATAGGCATACCGCAAAAACCCCGAATCGTTTGTATGCCTGTAAACGTCTTCCGCCATGAGAGCGGCATAGGGCGGCTGACTGCGCTCCGCAAGATAGGTGCGGTTTCCGTTGGGCATATAACCGAACTTTTCGATCAAAAAAAGAATATCGCAGACGTTGTTTTTCGCCTGTTCGACCATACCCAACAAAAAAAGCCCTTTGTTTGTGAAAAAAGTATCCCAATAATATAACTCATTGAAATGCGTTTCCGCACACGGAACCGTGTACGGAAACGGTAAACCGATCAATGTTCCTTCATCCTGGCGATGCTCTCGGATTGTTCCGGGCGTTTTGCGTTGTATATATTCACTTATATTCATAATCTTTCCCTGACGGCTTATCTTTTATCGCCTTTCAACAACTCGACGCTCTGAATGCCCTGCTTTTTTACAAAGTAATCATCCGTCCAATTCGGATCGTCTCCACAATAATTGTTCTGATACCCGAAACAATAGGGCGTAACCGTGATTGTATCGTATTGCTTAAAATGCAGCGGCCCGTAAAAATTCTGCGAAGACGGACTGCATACCAGAGCTACCTCGTTTTTGCCGTTCTGTATAAATTCGGTTATCTCCAATTCATTTTCGAACGTCAAATTCCCCGCAAATCGGTCGTTGACATATACGGACACGGCGTCAAACGTATTTTTGATACGCAAAGCCGCCCGAATCCCGCCTTCGCATTCGATACAGCCTTTCACGCACAGCTTTTCATGCAGAAAAGGATACCCCTCCGCAACGACATCGCCAGAAGCGGAAAGCTCCCCTTTTTTTACAATACTCTGTTTTCCGGACAAGCAAACATAGCCGCCCATATCCCGTTTGGCTTCGCTCCTGACGCAGAAATTCCCCGCAAGGAATACCGTTTCCAACTCTGTTGCCAGCGTCAGTTTATTCCGCAGCGATTCGGTCACTCCCTCGTCGAACAGAACATGGTAGATATATTCCGATTGACGAAACGGAATTTTTGCAATAAGGCAATTCTCCCCTTCCGACGGAACGCCGATATTTACAAAGCGAAGTTCCGAATTTTTGCTTTGCTCGCCTTTTGTCATATTCAATTTTTTTCCGTTCAGGAAGTATTCCGCCCCTTCGATCCGTTCGGCGCCGAACGATATTTCCTCCGTGATATTTTCGGCAAAAAAGTCGAATTGCAGCCAGATATCTCCCTCGTAGCGCGCATACAAAAGTCTGTCCATGATTTTGCAGAGAGGAAGTTTTTCCCCGAAATTCGTACCGTCTTTCGACAGACGGGCAAAATCCAACGGCAGATAATTTTGCGGATACGGCTGCAACCGGAACCGCCCCGTAACATCCTCGCTTTTACGGGAAACAAAGGCATTTTCCTCTGCTACTTTTGCATTCAGGCGAAAGAGCATCGCCCCGTTTTTTGCAAATTGCAGGTCGAGATACACCCCGTTTTCGCCCTTTTCAAACTGTACGGCATAGTATTGATTTTTTTCGACGTCATAGCCGCAGACGGTTTGCACTTCGGCGAGAAAAACGCGCGCGGAAATTTCTTTCTCCCGGCAGGTGGAAATGATATAAAACCAATCCTTACTGCGGCGGCTACGCAAAAAGGCTCGCCCGTCGCTCTCTACCTTTGTTTTCGTGGAAGAAAGCACTTCCTCCAACGTAGTGGTTTTCTGCAAGAACCGATCGGCTTTGCGCCCCTCGATGTACTCGGGAGAGTTGACCAATACGAGCCGGCCGCCCTCCGCCGCAAATTCTTCCAGCAGAGAAAATACTTTTGCGGAAATATTGATACTGCGCGACACGATAACCGTAGTATATTTTTGCCGAGCGATGAGCAATTTTCCGTCTTTGACCTCGGCATATTTCTGCATCAACCGTTCGTCCCCGAAATGATGCGGCAGATGATTTTCCACGAGTAAAGCCGCCGTTTCGTGAAAAGAGGTCTCTACCTCCGCCAACGTTGACGGATCGTATTTATCGTACAAAGCATAGGCGCTGTACAGAGGGTGCAGCAGCAATATTTGCGTATCTTCCCGATTTTCCGCAATGATTTGCCCCAATCTCGTGAAATATAAATTGAACCCGGCAGAACAATCCGTCCAAGCGCTATGCGGCGAAAAATAAGGAGGAAAATCGCGCTTTCTCTGCCCGCGGACAGAATACGGAAACAGATGCTGGCACATTAAGCTCACGCCCGCGACATACTGAAATTGCGCGATTGCCTTAAAATCGGACGGGGTAGCCGAATGCCCGCTTGCGCCGAATGTTTCCGTAATGCAGGCTGATTTTCCGAGTTGTTCGCAGACGGACGACAGTTGTTTCGGCGAAACTTCGTTATATACAAAATTTGTAAGCCAATCGATGCCCGGAATATGCAGATACTCATAATAGGGCATCACTCCCGCGCAACACATCATCTGACCATAGAGGCTCGTTTCTTCAATGGTATGCCCCGTGCATAGACAGCCGTGCGCGTTGCACCAGTCGTACACCTGCTTTTGATAATTTTCGACGAAAAGGCGGCTTACCAGCTTCCAGAAATCGTTTCGGAAAGCAAACGCACCATCGGAAGATTTAAACAGACAAATCAATCCGTCGGCAACGTCGTATCCGTAGGCTTTCCGGAATTCAGACGGAATCACCTTGCTCCAGGGCAGCGCCTCGCGGAAATACTGCGGTTCGTCCGTGAAAAAACCTGCGACTGTTTTGCCAAATTCTTCCTTGAACCGCTCATAGTATTTTTCGTGTGTACTGCTGATAAACTGCCGCGTCACCTCCGGATCGAGCAGGTCGACATAAGAATGATTGTAACAGATATATATGTTATAATAGACCGTTTTTCCCTGCTCTCCCGTAACGCGGCGATATTCCTGCCCGACAAGCACATACGATGCGAACGCATCCGCGCTGTAAGCAGATTCTTCTTTCAATTCCAGATAGGCTACATAATTCCCCTCTTTCAGAAGTTCTCCCCCTGCAAAACCGCTCGGCCACCCGTTTTCGTCGTAAAACCAAACGTCCATTCCGAGTTTTTTCGCCTCGTCGACGGCGGCTTCCATCAAGCGGAACCACTCCTCGGACAAATACTCCGTTTCCAGCCCGCCCCTCGCATGAAGAAAAAATCCGCCGATCCCCTGTTTGTGCATAAAACGGATCTGTTCCCGCAGCCGCCCCTCCTCCAATTCGTCGTTCAACGAATAAAAGGGAATGCTGCGATAATCTTTCTGTTGCATTTCATTCAAATTCATGATCGGTTCCTCTTGATTTTTGCCCTGTTTTTATACAAATTCCCTCATCCGCTAAGACAAGGGAATTTGCACAACAACCAAATCAAATGTCTGTTTTATTTTTGCATTTTAATTTTATTTGCGGATGCTGTTTTTGCGCCTCACAATCAATACCGCACAAACCGCGAGCGCGGGTACGGCAAATACTGCAAGCGCCCCGCCGCCGACGGAAGAAGAACAGCCCTTTTTCTGCTCTTCGCCCTGATTTTCATCCGGGTTTTTGTCCGGATCTTCGGGCGGAGGGGTAGGATCGTCGGAGGGATCCTCTACTTCCACCGGCTGCGCGATCGTTACGGTATAGGTTACGGTGCGAATTTGCGTTGCCGTTTCCTTCACTGCCTTTACGGTATATACGCCCGCCGCAAGCGCCGTGCCTTCCGTGACGGTGTTGCCCTGCGAATCGGTGACCGTGTATACATAATCGGAACCGAGCACTGTCATCTTGGCATAGGTAGCCTCTTCAAAAGTGAGGGAAATATCCTCTCCGTCTACATCTTCCAAAGTTTTTCCGACGGCGACGCGATAGGTTACGGTCGTCGTTTTCGTTTCCGTATCCAAAACCGCAGTTACGGTATAGAGTCCTGCGGCGATCTGCGTTTGCTCGGTCACCTCGTTGCCGGCCGAATCTTTGATCGTATATATATAATCACCGTCGAGAACCTTCATCTTATCCAACGTCGCTTCTTCGAGCGTGAGCGAAACGTCCTCTTCCGTGAGCTCTTCCTGTATTTTCGTGATAGCAAATTCTGCCGTCGCCGAACCGTAATACTCGTTTTTGAAAGTGACCGTTACCTTCCCCTTTCCGACATTGATATTATCCGCATAAACGACGTCATAATTCGAGGAGTCGATCGTTACATCTCCCAGCGTTACCGTAACGGACGGCTTCTTCTCTTCGCCGCTCCATACGACGGTATCGTATTCGAGTGTAACGGCCGCCGCCGATGCGGAAGGCACAGCCGTAAACGTCGTTTCCCCTGTCAAGGTGTACGTGTCGCCCGGTTGATAGAAATTTCCTTCCGAATCTCTCCATGCACCGAATTGTTTGCCGTCCGCCATCGAAGGGGCCTCCGCCAAAACTATGGTCTGCGTATCTTCCGCTACTCTGACCGTCTCGGTTCCTTCGTCCGATACATAATGAACGGGAATTCCATTGCGTACTTCAGACAAAGACATATCAAGCAAAGATCCGCTCACCCCGTTATGCAGGCGCGCATTAAAATAAAGTTTTCCTTCCGTAAAATAAGAGGAGGTCATTTTGGGTATGGAATACACAACTTCCTTTTCGCCGCCCGTGAAGGTCACATCCGTTCTCTCATCCATAACTTCTATGCGCATTGTGAACGAACCGTCTTCATTGACACCGCCCAGATACTGGCCGGGGCCGACTACCGCATTCCCTATACGAGCGCGCATCCAGGGATCGGCGGCACGCCCTTGCACGTCTATGTCGAGAGTCGTTTTCCCGGGGATATTCATATCTTGTTGTGTCGTTGTCAAATCTTTGCAGAGAAAAAATCCCAACCAATAATCCTGATCATCCGGTACGGAATTGAATTTGAGATCCATTTCGATCGGCAGTGAAATATCGAATCCGTTGCGATTGAACATAACGTCGATGGTGTCTGCACTGTTCGATTGAGCATTTTCATGCAACCTGAGCCAGTCCCCTTCCTGATAAAAACTGAGATTGTTGCTGGAAGCAAGTTCCCAGCCGTAGACATTGTATTTTCCGTTTTCGATCTGCACGGTATACGTCGCTGACCCTTCCGCCGCCGTAACCGTAAACGCGTTTGTTCCGCCCAGTTCATTCAAAAATTCCTTTTTGATCGTCAGCACTCCGTCTGCGATCTCATAATCGGAAGCCTCGATCCCGCAGCCGCTGATGCCCGTGATCGCCTGCGCTTGCGCACGGACTTCGAGATCTTGCGGCTCCTCCCTGTAATACGTTCCCGAAGCGGAAACAAGCTGCAGCGATTCCTCCGCATACGCCCGCACATAAAAAACGCTCATAAACGCCAGACAAAACGCAAACAGCACGGCAATTACTGCCGAAAGAGTCTTTCCCGCATTGCCAAGATTGACTTTTCTCATATCATTTTTCTCCTTATTTTTTTCTTTTACTGTCCGTTCGGATTTTTTTCCGTTTTTATGGAAATCTCCCCGTTTTCGGCGGTCAGAATAATCGTCCCGTAATCTTCGTTCGTATAGATTTTTGCCCCGATTGCTTCATACCGTGCACGCGTATCCGCGCCGAAATTCATATTCAGCCCTGGTACGACGACATAAGAGGGAGCGATTTCATTGAGCAGACTCTGCGATGAGTACGGCCCGCTCGTCCCGTGATGCGGCGCCACCATGATCTGACACTTCCCTACATTCCCGATCACGACAGGATCCAGATAATCGGAAGAATCACCGCCAAAATACGCTTTGACATGCACACTTTCAAATTTCACACCAAAACTGAAATGATTGTAATCAATCTTTCCGTCCGACCCTTTCATAGAATCATCCCCGTCATATACCGCCTGACGGTAACAAATAGTAAACCGACTGGATTCGCCAATCTCCACAACAGTAACCTCTTCCTTTGGTTCAATGACGGAAGGAGAAGAACCGTCCGAATTGGTCTTTGCCTGCAAGGCGGTTATAGCCGCATTATAATACTTCTCTGCGTCCGGATCGTTTTGCATATCCCAGTCCGCACAAGGCTTGGCATAAAAAGCACCGATATCGAAACGCTCGATCAAATAAGGCATACCGCCCGCATGATCGCTGTGTGCATGGGTCAGAATAAGATAATCTATCTTTGAATACCCTTTCTTTCGTAAAAATTGTGTGATTCCTTCCTGCGTTTCCTTGACATCCCATCCCGCATCGATCACGATCACTTTCCCGCTGTCTTCGATAATATTGCACGAAGCCGAATCGCGCACCTGCGGAACGGCGCCGACATTGAAAAACGTAACAATCGTATCCTCCGACGCCGTAACCGCCGCAGGGCCGTCTTCGGGTTCCTCCGGTTGCTGCGGCGTGTCCGCCGGCCCGCACGCGGCAAAACAGCAAAGTATCGCCGCAAAGAAAATAAGCGACAGCCATCTTTTCATTTTTGCTCTCCTCCTTTTTTACGTTTGCGTACAATCACCGCGGCGGTTGCCGCGGCCGCACATGCCGCCGCGAGCGGCGCCGCGCCTTTGGCGGTTGCCCCGCAGCCTGCTTGCGGCGCCGTATCGTCTCCGGGCTCGGCATTGCCCTTTTCTCCCGAAAAACCGATGCCGTCTACATAAATAAATTTATTAAACGCCTCTGCGCAGCCGCTGTTGTACCAAATTTTGATCTGTTCTACTTTTTTATCGCCCGCAAATTTACTTAAATCGACGGAAAAATAGTTCCACTGCTCTTCCTGCAAAGTCATCGTCGCCGTATTGATGCGTTCCCCGTAAAAAATGACGGTAAGTGTATGCGTGCCGCCGGCGGGAAGCCCCGCGGGAACATCGACGGCCAAGTTAAACGTTGTATATTCGCCGATATCCAGCGGTTCGGCAAATTTCTTCAATATGCCCTTTTCCGCATAGCCGCCGTTCTCGAAAGAGGTGGAGTTGAAGCGGAACGAAAGGCAGCGTTCGCCGAATGCCGCCGCATCGGGAGCGATGCGCACCTGATCGGTCACTTCTACCTTCGTCGTATTTTCGGCCGCCTCCCAGGTTACTTCGCCGTCCTCGAAGTCGTCGAGAACGAACGTATTTTGGTACTGCCCCTCCGTAACGCTCAGTTCGTTTTGCAGTGAAGCGGTCGTCACCGCCGCAATATCGAAATCCGGGATCAGCTCCTCCCACGACGCGGGAACTTTTCCGCCCACTTTGATGAAACCTTCCTGCAGCAACGGTTCGGTGTACTCCAAAGATTTTTCCGTGTCTATGTACTTGAAAACATCGTATATGATTTTCTTTTCCAGCGGATCGGATTGCAGACTGTCCGGCCGGCAAGTCCAGAGCCCGAGGCTCAAAGTGGGAACGAGTTCGTTGACGGCATCGACGTGCCTGTGCAGAATATATCCCTGTACCGTAGGCTGCGCCGCGATCAGGTAATACGAATACGCATAGGCGAAAGCCTGTAATTTTTGCCCCTTTTCGGCGGTGTATGCGCCGTATTCGGAAGGAAACGCCGATTGATCCGCTGCGGAAAAACTGTTCAGGCCCTGTTCCGTCAGATACAAAGGCCGCACGGTTCCGTTATAGCGGTTCTCCGTCTCTTCGAGATAGCGGCACAATACGTCGATATTTTTGTAAGTGATCTGCTTTGTATCGAAATCGGATCCGCAAAGGCCGGCGTACTCCTCCGCCCAAAACCGCGGGTCACGCAGATTAGACGGATACGGATGATGCGCAACGCCCCAGCCGAAATCTCCCTCCGCCCGCGCCGTTTCGAGAACTTTATCGAAGATGTCTTTGCCTTTATAGATCCTGTTTTCGTATTGGTCGGGAAGTTCCGCCCCGTACGAATTCCAGGCATGCGTCAAAGACATCAGCACGTTTGTATTTGCGTTGTATTTTTTGAACGCCGTATAGGTTGCGCGCAGCGTGCGAACATATTGATCCACATAATCGCCGATACCGTTCGGGCCCATGTTGTTCCACACACCCGCCATGTCTACTTCGTTTCCGACCACGATATTGGAAAGAAAACCGTAATTGCCGCCCGTCGTGTAGCGCTCCGCCAAAAATTCGCACGCGGCTTCCCAGTACAGCATGCCGCGCTCGTTTGTAAGGTTCGGGGCGAGGACGGTGCCGTTCTGCTGCGCCGTAATATTTTCCGATTTTTCCGCCTTGGGATGGATCATCGATGCCGCGCTGCGGCTTCTCGTTCCGCCGGGGATTATGAGGATCACCGTCACTTCGATACCGTTGTCGGAAAGCTCTTTCAGCGTTGCGTCGAATTCTTCTACGCGGTCTTCCCTGAAATAAAATTTCTGCCCGTTGGAAGTAAATTCAATGGCGCTGCCGGCCAAAGACGGTTTGTTTTCGTAAACAAATTCGCTGACGGAACAGTTGATGGCGGCATGGTTGACGCCGAGTTTGAATGCGTCGTCCGCGTTCTGCACCTGCAGCCCTTTGACGGACGGCTGCGCCTTTCGCACGCTGCTCCATTGCGAAGGGATGTTGGAACTGTACGAAAAATCCGCAATGATCTCCCCGTTCTGCACCACGCCGAATTTATCGTAAATTTTATCATACCCGTCGTTTGTAAACCGTTTTACACGAAGGGTGAACGTTTGGCCGAGGGTTACGGGTGTTTCCGCAATCGGGTTTGCATCTTCTTCGTGATAGAGCGTCTTTTCTCCGAAATATTCGTACGAATGCAGGCGGACGATACTCGCCTCGCCGCTGCCGGGCAGAATTCCGGAAAATACAATTTCATCCTCCGAGGCGGAAATCGACATTCCCTCCTGCACGCTTGCCGCCGCGGCAACTTTTGCGCGGTTGATCGAAACAGAAGTAAACGCCGCCGCCAGCAAAGCGAACGTAAACACTACAAGAACTGCATTGGAAAATATTCTTTTAACCAAACTTCTTCCCTCCGAATTATAACTTGACCGCCGCGGCAAAATCGCCGTTGATGAAAAATCTCAGCCCGAAAGCGGTCGTAAAAATAAGCGGAATGCCGGCGACCAGATATACTGCGTAACTGACGCCCGGTTCCCCGGACTGGTCTGCCAGGTTCGCCGCAAGCGACTTCAAAATCGGCATAAGCGGCGAAATGTCTTTCCGTTCGATCACGAGATACGGCCACATATAATCGTTATACATGCTCGCAAATATACCGATCAACTGAATGGTTAAAATAGGAATGGACAGCGGAATACACAACTGCGCATAGAGCACAAACTCGTTCGCGCCGTCTAACTGCGCCGATTCGTAAATCTCTTTCGGGTGATTTGACATAAACGTGCGGAATATGAAGATGTTGCCGATCTGCTGCCCCGCAATGCCGGGCAATATCAGCGCCCACCATGTGTTATCGAGATGCAGGTTGATGACCGTAAGATAAGTAGGCGTGAGAGTTAAAACACCGGGAACGATCTGCAGCGCGACGATCAGCATAAATAAAAATTCGCGTCCCGGAAACTCATGCCGCACAAAAACATATGCCGCAAACGAACTGAGAGCCACCGCGCCGAACGTAATGATCAGATAAATAACGATGCTGTTCAGCATGTTGTTCCATATGCCGCTCAACCCGTATGCATAGTTCGACCACATCGGCGTTTGCGGAAGCTGCCAGAAACTTTGCTGGAATTCCACCTTCGTTTTCAGGGAAATGATGATCGTTAAAACGACGGGCAAAACGACGAAAAACACCACGACGGCCATAATCACATAAATTACAGCCTGCCAAAAGATGCTTTCCACGCCCCGTTTTTTCGATTTTATTGTTTTCATGTCAATCCCCCACGGCCGATTGCGTTTTAATTTTCATGTTGAAAATCGTAATCACCAATATAATGATAAACAAGAAAAATCCCATTGCCGCCGCCATACCGTAATTGTTGAACTGCGATAGGTTATAATACAGTTCCAGCGCGGGAATATACGTTGAATAACCGGGGCCGCCGCCCGTGGTGAGCCATACTCTGCCGAAGTCCTGTATCGAGCCGATAAAGCCGGTAACGAACACATATTTGAGTTGCGGGCTGATGAGCGGCATATCGATGAAAGCGAGCCTCTGCCACCAGCCGCACCCGTCCAACCTCGCCGCCTCGAACAGTTCTTTCGGAACACTCATGATCGCGCCGTAAAAGAGCAGGTATCCGCCGATATACGGGAATCCGATAAACACCAGCGCCCATAAAGCCGTTTCGGAATTGCCGAGCCAGTCTACGGCGAGATGCCCCAGCCCGATCGTTCGCAAAAACACATTGATCAACCCGTCCATACCCAGAATACCGGACGTCCAGATCATGATACCGGCGACGCCCGGCAATATGCCCGGAACATACATCAGAACGCGCGTCCAGTACTGCGTTTTCTTTGAACGCATGGCATAAATCAGTTCCGCAATAATCAACGGCGGCACCAGCGCCTTTACGAGGTCGGTCACGAGGAAAATGCACATGTTTCCCATGCCGACCCAAAAGTATTCGTTTTGGAACATCTCTATAAAATTAGCGAACCCGACAAACCTGGTATAGACGCCCGGCTTGTATTCGGTAAGCGACAGAAAAAAGCTCCAAATCGCGGGGAAGTAATTGAAAATTCCCAGCAGTATAAACGACGGCAACAACATGAGATAGCATTTTTTGAATCTCCAAAGCGTTTTACCGGCCTTTTTATAAAAAGCCAGCAGTTTTCCGCCGATTTTACTGATGTTGAACGCCGAAAAAAGGAAAAACAATCCGAATACGATTTCTGTAACGATGCAGACGATTTTCAACGCTTGATAGATCTGTATGCCGCGCACTTTGCTTAAATCGAGAAGTTTTCCGCTTTCGGAAAGCGACTCGTAAACAAATATCCTGCCCGTGCCGCCGATGCTCTGTTCGATTTTTGTCGGCTCGTTGAAAACGGCAACTTTTGCCGCGATTTTATGCTCCCGTGCCGAATAAAAATGCATCTTTTCATAGCGCATCCCGATCGAAACGAGATCGGAGCCTTCATTGACGGAAGCGCAGTATACATCTCCGCCGAGCTGTACTTCCGCGATCCGCTCCCCGCCCTCATACTGCGCGACGATGCCTTTATCCGAAACGGCTACCTGCGTTCCGTTTTGCGCATTCCCGAAAGCAACCAATGTAAGTTCTGTGCGCAAAACTCTTTCCGCCCTGTATTCTCCGTCCAGCGCTACGGAATATACGTCACCGTTTTTCAGTGCATAAACCAATGCGTTTTCCTCAAAGAACAGAGAAACGATGTCTGACGAAGATTCGATTTCACAGAGGTACGGCGTCTGCGCGCCGCTGTTTTGTTCCCACCCCGTTCCGGAACCGATGTCTAAAAGCGTTACATAATTTTCATTCCTGTTTTTGGATGCGACCGCGATATACTTGTTCTCGCCGTCTATTACGAATTTTGTAATAGGATCGAGAATTTGGTAAACCTTCCCCGGCGCACCGGTTGGTTCGTCGAAACTGACGATCCTTCTTTCATCGAGGAGCGATGCGTACAGAAACCCGCCCTGCACGGCGATTTCGTTCACGCGCGGTTCGCTTTCTCCGAAAGAATACGCAGTGATCGGCTCGCCGCCGAAACTCCTTTTCGTAACCGACGTGCCGTATGTATAAATCGACTCCGCCTCTTCGTCGATATAAACCGCGGAAACGCCTTGCAGATCGGAGCGCACCCCGGTAAAATTTGTGGAACCGAACACACTCAGAGCAAGTACAACCGTAGAAACAAGGAGCAGCGCGGCGGAGAGAAGTAAAAGTAAAACTGACGTTTTTTTCTTCATGAAATGCCTCGTCTCTTAAAAAGGACTCAACTCCGGATGCAGGTAGCAATCAGAATCGTATCCTTTTACCGCACAATACTCCGGAACATATCTTTTCAGTTCCTGCTGCATTTTTTTCGTATAATTTTCGACATCCTGCGTGCTTCCGCTGCCTTTGAACAGCGCGACAATGTTCGTTTGGAAGGCGCGTATGCTCCGCGGTTCCTCCCCCAGGCCGCGCGCGACGATCTGAATGGGGTTCAGGTCGCACTCGCCCTGAAAAACAATGTCTTTGGCAGGGAAAATCTCATCCGGGATTTTCACGCCGTTGATATACGGAGCACCGTTTACAAACCAATTTTGCTCCTGGTACGATTCATAGATTACCTGCTGACCGGCAGGAGACGCCCAAAACATCATAAAATCGGCGCACAGATTGCTCTGCGTCTGCGATTTGTTGATGATGCCGTAAAAACCCTGCGGGCCGCCCAAACCGCGCGTAATCGTCACATCGGGTGCGCCCTCTTCCTCGCCGAGGCTCTGTTCCATGGGCGGACAGTAGAAAAATCCGAGATCCAGCGAATCGGCGTAATACTGGATATAATCTTTGAGAATATCCGCGCCGCCGAAATAAATCCCCGCCTCGCCGTTCCAGAAATAACTGAGCGCCGTACCCTGATCGCACGAGAAGAAATCATCATTCGTATAAACGGGGATCAGTTTAAGCAGATTGGTCAGCATATCCCGATACTGCGGCGTATCCGGCCCGATTTCGTCGTTCATAAGCATGCTCAAAATACGCACGTCGTTCGTGGTGACGTTCGACGATGAATCGTTGGTGACGGCAAGTTGGAAGGCCTCGTCATCGCTTACGCCCTCGTATTGCGAAGGATACGGCATATAATCCCAATCCGCGTCGATACGGGCATTCCAGCAATAGTCGCCTTCCTTGGCGCGGACGTCTTCTATGAAACTTCTGAAATACTGGTCGGCGTAAATACGGATCAGCCACCCCATATAAGTAGACTGGAAACTCTGCGTATTGCCAGATATGGAAAAGCCTATATATTTTTCGTCGGAATCCCCGATTTTTGTTTCAGAAATTTTTTTAGCAAACTCCACCAGTTCATCCCATGTTTCCGGCGTTTTCGGTTCACCCGTCGTGGTTCCGTCAACGGTCAGCCCCGCCGCGCGGAAAATATCCTTATTGTAAAAGAATAATACCTGGTTCGATTCAAAACTGAGGCTGTAAATTTCGCCGTTTGTTCCGTTGGATCGGTATGCCGGTTCCTGTAAAACCTCCGACCACGGCTGATCCTCCGCATAAGGATTTTCCTGCGACATATAATTGGAAAAATCGACGAATTTATTATCGGAAAAATACTGCGTTACGCTGTTGTTGACCACGATATCATAAGTAATATCGCTCGTATTTTTGGAAAGCTGCGTAGCGAGCGCCTCGTTGTACGAATCGGTATTTGCCGAGTTTTCAAAAGAGGGGTTTACCGTCACGTCCGGATTCAGATACATATATTCTTCTACCATCGCCCGAAAAGCGACCTGCTCTTTCTGCCCCATCGGCAGATAAATATTGATCGTGCCGGACTTTTCTCCATCCGTTCCTCCCGGAGTTTCCCCGCCGCTTCCGCCGTTTCCGCAGGCGACAAACGCGAGCGTGAGGGAAGCCGCCATGACAAGGCACCCGATCTTTTTGATCCATGAAAATTTTTTCATTCTCTGTTCTCCTTATTCTTTTTCTTCAATACGGCAACGACCCCGAGCAGCACCGCGGCTGCCGCAAACAGCGTTCCCGTTCCGACTACCGAACCGGAGCACGATGAACAACCCTGCGAGGGGGCTTCCGTCGTCTGCCCGCCGTTGCCGCCGTTGTTGTCGTCGTTTTCTCCATCCTCCTGCCAAGCAGGAACGGCATTATCCGTTTCCGATATGGATATGGTGTATGCCCAGTTGCACCGCGTCGGACTGCTGCCGTTGAACGTTACAATCGAGATATATCCTTTTTTACCGAGGAAGTTGTTCGGTTTGATATTTTTCGAATGGCCCGCGACAGAACCGTTCAATGTGATCACAGCAACTTCGTTTTCGTCAAATCCGAAAGCGATATTCAATTCATCTCCCGGCCGAACGGATGCTATTTCCCGATCCAGCCCCGCCGCCATGGAACCCTGCCCGAAATTTCCGACCAAGGTGTTCCTGTCTTTCAGTTTGAAAACGGCAATCAGCGCATCGGTCGCGTTGATATCGGTTGCGTACTCTTCTTTGGATAAAATGACTCCGATATAAGCATCCGTAAACTCGTCTGTAAAGGCGGGAACCTGGTCGATTTTCAGTTTGATCTCCTGCGTTTTTTCGATATTGACAGATTGTTTCAAAAACACCGCCGAATCGGCGCCCGACTGCACGGGCTTTTCCGTTACATGCAGGCCGTTTTCCGATTCTTCGAGAATGGCCGTACCGAACGCCTGCCATGCTTCCGTTTCCGTAAGGGGTTCGATCTCGTCGATTTCCACCTCCCAGGGCGGCAGCCCCGCGTCCGCTTTGTATGCCGTTACCACCACGCGCGCTTCGGTAAGATCGTCGATCAGAAAAGCGTCGCTGTCGTCGTAATAATCGGTGACGTCGCCATCAATGCTGACCAGAAAACCTGTGCCGTCGCTTCGCTGCACGATTGAAATATAATGTTCGTTGCCGAGCATGGGTACCGAAGAAAACAGAGGCGTTTTCGCAACGGGATTCCCGTCCGGCACGCAAATAAAGCGTTCGATAGCCATGCCGGGATTTTCGTCGGGGTTGGATTCGCGCATCAAAAATTTGAAACCCGTGGTTACGCCCTGCGGATTTGTATCCGCTCCGTTTTGCAGCATGAACGCAAACCAAGCGTCTGTCTCACCCTGCACGCCGGGAATGGAATTTACACGGAAGCGAATGGTGATCCCCTCATTCATGTTGTAAGTTTTATTTGTGTAAATACCGAGGAACGTCTGCTCTCCTGCATTAAACACGATGCCGGCTCTGCCGTTTTCCTCTACGTAATCTGTGCCGCCTTCCCAATCGCGCACCGATTCGGCGGAAGCGGAAAGCCATAGAAAGCAGGCCGACAGAATCCAAATGAAACATGCCCCTAAGCAAATAAATAATAGATTTTTTACAACTTTCGGCATTTATTTGTTCTCCTTATTCGATTTTTGACGCATTGCGGCTGCCAAAGCGACCGCTGCCCCGCAAAGCACCGCCGCGGTAACCGCCAAGGATCCGACGGCCGAAGAACTGCAACCGCCTCCGCTTTCGCCCGACGCATCGCCGCCCGACGGTGCCGGCGGCTCTGTTTCCGTTACTTTTGAATTGGTTACCGTAAGCGTAAATTCGGCACAGGTTCCCTCGTCTTCATAAATGCGGAAAACATATTCGCCATTTTTCAGCGCAGCCAAATAATCGCCGACGAGCGTCACTTTTCCGACGCCCAATGTAAAATCGCCCGACATGATCACATTGCCGACCACATTAACGGCTACGCCCTGGGTTATATAAATTTCCACATCGGCGGGCGCATTCCCGTCAAACGTTCCTCTTTCCGTTTGCAGCATTATCTGTATCGGCTCCGCGGTTTGCCCCTGCACATTAACCGTAAATTCTGAAGATGTGGCTTCGCCGTTAAGCGTAAAGATATATTCACCGTTCGGCAGTTTCGTAAAATAGGATCGATTGATGAGCAATGTGCCGTAAGGTTCGGCCGTTGTAAACGAATAATCCGATTCCCGGATATCGTTCCCGCTGACGGATACGAATACGTCGCCCGAAACTCCGACCGAAAGCCCCTCCGCCGAAGATTTATCGTAACTGAAAGTGCTGCCCACCGTAACGATTTGCGTGATGCCCGTCGATTGCACCTGCAAAGAAAAACCGGCGGACGATTGCTCGCCGTTCAAATAAAACGATAATTCCATACCGGTCGGCAAATGCTGCAAAAATTCTTTTTTAATTGTGACGGTACCCGCCTCTGCGTCTGCCGAATAATCGTTTTCCGTAATGCTGTACCCGGAAAGAGATAAAAATTTATCCCCTGTATAACCGAACGTGAGGTCTTCGTCTTGTTTTGCTTCAAACGGCTGCCCGTCATAATCTTTCAATGCGATCTGAGGCAGAACAACGGAAGTATCGTTGGCAATTGAATAGGTAAATTTGTACCCGTTTTCGCCCGTATATTGAGCGATATTGGCATAAAAACAGAGGTAGCCGTTTTTGCCGACGTAGTAATTTTCGCCTGCTGAAAGCGAGTAACTTTTCTCGTTCAAAGAAATCACGAGAACGCTCTTCTGCATCTCGAATACGACGGTGTTTTCTCCCTGCCGAAGATCCACAACGAGAGATTGGGCAAGCTGCACCGCCGCCGGAGATGCAAAATAACCGCCGAGCTGCGTTTCGTTTTTTGACCGTATCCAAATCCCGTACGAATCCTTCGTAAAGGGGCTGTGCACGCCCGCGCTGTTGGAAAGGAACATACCCACCCACGAATCTACATCGTTGTCATGATAACCGGGAGTTTGTTCTATAGTAAAATTTATCTCCAACTTATTGTTTAGGTCAAAAGGCACGCGGTAATATAAAGAACCGGCCGCAGCGTTTACGGCAACTTCGGTTTTATCGCCGTCGCCCGCGGGAGCAACGGTTATGCCGTCCGAAGGGATATACAGTTTGCCCGCGTCCGGGTTGAACGTTTCCGTATTGCGGACGGTACTCAATCCCAGATCGAACAGTTCGGGATTCGTCGCACCGGAAGAAACGTGAAACCGCATATTGAAGTACACTTTTCCATCCGCAAAAAAATCACGGCCGATTTCCGGAATAAAAAACCATTCGACATACTCGTCCATCGCTGACGTCTTTTGATAAACGGTCGTATACTTGTCCGCGATTTCAAAACGGATTGTAATTTTTTGATCATCCCCGCTGTAATTCTTGTCGGTATTTTCACCCGCTCTCCGGCCGTCCGGCATAGAACACAACCCGGTCAGGTAAGATCCGTTTTCATCTTTATAGCCGCGCATGTTAAAATTCAGCGTTCCGTTTGGATCCTGAACGGTGTAAAATTCATCCGTGTACTCGTGGTACAAAAACAGCCCGATCCAATAATCTGTCTCGGCAGGGTTTACGGCATTTTCGTAATCGAAAGGCAGGTTATAAAGGTACATATCGAATTCGATAGCCTTTGTCACGTCGTACCCTTCGGCATTGGTAATGACGTCGATTACACTGCCGGTAGATGAATGTGTCGTCTCTTTGATCCGCGCAATACCCTCGTTGTCTTCGATCGTCAAATTTTTATGCGACGCCAGCAGCCACGTATTTACGGCCTGCGACGTATCGGAGCCCTCTCCCTCGCCCTCGTTTTCCGCCGCATCATCCGAAGCCGCCGCGCTGTCTGCGGCGTCCATAGACGCATCGCCCTGTGCAGCGGCAAACAGCGACATCCCCGCAACCGTAAACAGAACGGATGCGGCGAGCATCAATACGATTGCCAAGCTAAAAAATTTTCTTTTCATATTATCCCTGTCTCTTATACACATCTCCGAGCCCACGAGACACTGAGCGATGT
>ERZ1090861.724-NODE-724-length-19258-cov-6.579805_pt1 | contig 19258 bp, 11 predicted proteins | sample MGYA00478482_ERZ1090861 | MGnify/ENA primary metagenome ERZ1090861 (study PRJEB33644, sample SAMEA5815744) | chicken gut metagenome | biome: Chicken; feature: Gastrointestinal Tract; material: Caecum | place: Ireland | collected 2019-01-01 | study: A study of the... | reverse complement strand
GTCTATCTTTTTGGGCTCTTTTTTGAATTTGCGAATAATATTATACCTTATCTTTGTTCTTTGCTTGTATGCGGTTGCCAGCCTGCATACAGTTTAGCACAAAGGAGCTTTTTTGTAAACTTACATCCCCTGAAGCTAAAGCTTTTTTCCCTCCACCGGCATAGCCGGTGGGTTTTTGCAAAATACCCTTCCGCTTCTCTTCGGTGTGTTTTGCCGAGTACAAAAAACGTCCGCTCTCGCAAGCGGACGTTTTATAATTTACTTACAAACATTGAACGGACAAAGGCTTATTCGGACTGCGTGGATTTTTCGAGATAGGGCGCGATGACGCGCTTTCCCGGCGCTCCTCCCTTCACGAGACACCAGCCTTCTTCATCCCAATCCAGCCGGGACATGGCCAAATATCTCCCCTTCCCTTCTCCGTTATCATTTATCCAGACATGATAGACGATATAATAATATCCAAGATCGTCGATAAGAATGGAATTATGTCCGGGTCCGACAAAATTCCCACTCCCTGCCAAAATCGTATCTCCGACATTTCCGGAACCGGCAAGTTCCCGATCTCTCGAATCCACATAGGGACCGAGCGGGTTGCGCGAACGCCCGACGCGGACATGGTAGGTACTTCTCAATCCGTCACAACAAGTGCCGCTGGAACCGAAGTAGTAATACCATCCGTCACGGTAAATAACATAGGACCCTTCAAACGTGGATCCGTCCCACGGTCCTGCTTTTCCCGAAACCAGCACTTTGTTTTCGCGGGCGTAATCCAGCCCGTTTTTAAGCGCCAGTCCGTCCTCGGTCAGTTCAATCCCGTAACAGCCGCGAAAACTGCCCCAGATCATATACACTTTATCGTCCTGCCCGACAAAGACGCAGGGATCAATCGAATTATCCACGCCGATTTCCTGGGAAGTGAACAGTTTTCCGTGATCCGTCCAAGGCCCTTCGGGATGATCTGCGGACGCGACCCCGATGCCGGGGTTTGGATCGTCCCAGACCGACAACGAATAATAAAGGAGCAACTTATCGCCGATCTGAACGATATCCGGCGCCCAGAATCCGGCCCCGGGAGTTCCCCAATTCGGTGAAAATCCGACATGTCCCGCTTCCGTCCAGGTGATCCCGTCATCCGAACGGGAAATCTTACCGCCCGTCGAATAAATATACAGTGAATCTTCCCAGCGCAGGATATGGGGATCCGCCATATCTTTTTCCACTATGGGATTATCGATATAGACGGGCTCCGGTTCGGGATCGGCGGAAGAGCTGTCCCCATCCGTTCCGGTCCCGCACCCCGCCATACCGACCCCGAAAATCAAAGCGCATAAGATGCAGAAAAAGTTTGAAACAAATTTTTTCTTCATGATATACTCCTTTCGTCAGAATAAAAACACAGAATTCCGCAACGCTTATAACTGACGGATCCGCCCTTTTTCAAAGACAATCGGACAAAAACACATCCGTCTGTCCTGGCTGGGATGTTCCGGGTCGGTGTGGACATGGAACACGCAGTACTCCGTGCCGTCCGCCGCCGTCACGACGCTGTTATGGCCGGGGCCGCTGAGTTCTCCCTCCGAATGCAGGAACGGATTATCCGCCGACTTTTTATAGGGCCCGAGCGGAGAATCGGACACGGCATATCCGAGCGAATACGTCCTGGCCGCGTAAAAGCCAGACGAATACATCAGATAATAGAGTCCGTCCTTCTTGACGACGAACGGCCCCTCATTCCAACGAGGATCCCCCGTCACGGTTTCCCAAGGGCAATCGGGCCGGGCAATCAGCACGGGATCTCCCACCGTGCGGGTAAGAGAATCGTCGAGACGAACTGCGAGAATATGACTCTCATGGATTCCATTCACGATGTGCTGAGAACAATCCCTCGAAAAGAAGAGATAGTTATCCTTTCCGTCCCGGAATACATGCCCGTCGATCGCCGCATAGCCGAAATCGAACATCGGCCCGTCAGTGACGTCGATGAACGGCCCTTCCGGCCGATCGGCGACAGCCACGCCGATCAGCAGCGTATCGTCCCCCTTGCGGCGCGCCGTGTAATGCATGAGATACCGGCCGTTATGGAAGATGACTTCGGGCGCCCAGAAATCGGTGTAACCGAAACTGCGCGGGCCCATCGTGTAGGCCATCCGGGGTTCGGACCAATGCACCAAATCGGCGGAAGTGCGGACATAAAATCCGTCCACGAAAGAAGTCGCATAAAGATAATAAGTGATGTCGACGCGCAATACAAAGGGATCTCCGATGTTTGTGACGTCTGTTACGGTGATGTGCTTCAAATTCATAAAAATTTCTCCGATATGCCGCCGTCAGGATTTTGAACCGGTGTTGGCGACGCTCTCGATTACTTTGTTTTGCAGGAAAAGATACACGATCAGGGTGGGCAGCATGGACGTAATCGCGCCGGCCATGGTCATGCCGTACTGAATATTGTTGTCGCCCAGTAACTTTTCTATTCCGAGCGGCAGAGTGAGATACTTGCTGTCTACCCCCGCCAATGCAATGGACGGCCAGAGATAGTCGTTCCAGCTGCCGATAAAGGTCATCATCGCCGCGACCATGAACACCGAACTGCAAAGCGGCACCACGATCTGCAGGAAAATCCGGAACATGCCGGCGCCTTCCAGCTGAGCGGCCTCGATGAGTTCTTTGGGAACGGACATGAAATACTGACGGATGAGCATCATGTACAGCACCCCGCCGAGCCCGGGAAGAATCAGCGCCAGCGGATTACCTTTGATCCCGAGGGAGTCGATCATTTTATACAATGGAACAAGATTGATGATGCCGGGAATCATCGCCGTGGCGAGCAGAAGCCCGAACACGACGTTGCGCCCTCTCCATTGAGCCACGCCGAAAGCAAAGCCCGCCAGCGCGGCAATGATGATGTACAGCACCGTATGCACCCCGGAAATCACAAGGCTGTTGAGCAGCCAGCGGAACACGGGTGAGTCCTCGTTGGAAAACAGATCGATATAATTTTTGAAAGAAAACTCTTTCGGGATGATCGACATAATGTCAGTCAGAGCATTTTTCTTGAAAGAAGTGCCGAACGCCCACAACAGCGGCAAGATACAAAGCAGACAGATGAGCGTCAGCAGGATAAAAGCCACGATTTTACGGCGGCGTTCGCCGAGATTAAGTTTTGATTTCACTGCCTGTGCCATATCAATCACTGCTCCTCCGGCGCGCAATGGCCGCCTGCCCCAGACTGATGACGATCATGATGGCGCCCAGCATCAATGCCATCGCCGCCGCCACATAAGGACGATCAAACAAATTCTCCGTGATAACCATCAGTACAACTTCGGTGCTGTGATTCGGACCGCCGGAAGTGAGCATTCTCGGCTGCCCGTAAACATTGAACGAAGCGAGCAGGGTCATGATCAGCACGACGAAAATCTGTCCGCCCATCAACGGCAACGTAACCGAAAACACCGTCCGGATATAAGACGCCCCGTCGATCGACGCCGCCTCATAGCCAGCCTTGTCGATATTTTTCCGCCCCGCCCCGCGAATGACGATATTCGTACCCATCGTCCACCAGACGGTGACGACCAGCAGGGAAATCCACGCCCAGGGCTGAGAGCCCAGAAAATTGATCTGTTCCAGATTCAACGCTTTCAGAACCCCGTTGATAAATCCCGTCTCCACTTCGAGAACGCGTTTCCACATGAGGATGACCGCCGAGATGGAAAAAACGGTGGGCATGAACAGCAACGCCCGGAACACTTTATATCCCGCGGGCTTGATGTCCAGCAGAATGGCGATGAAAAGAGGAATGACGATGAGCAACGGAACGGAAAACACCACGAAAATCAACGTGTTTTTAAGTCCCCGCGAAAAATCCTCAGCATAGGTAAAATCCTGATTAAACAGAATGTTATAATAATTCTGGAACCACACGAACTCCCCTTTTTTATTCTGAAAACTCTGTACGATTCCGCTGAAAAAGGGATAGATAAAGAACATGGTGAAAACCACGAGGAAAGGAATCGCAAACAGGAACCCGGAAAACTGCCGTTTGAACAGCTGCAGTTTCCTGAGTGCGGGCTTCTCGGAAACATCTGTGATTTCTGATTTCATAGGAGCCTCACCTCATACATAAACGCATACGGCGTCAGCCGTTTATTTCCGTATTCACCGCTTTCTTGGCTTCGGCTTCTGCATCTGCCAACAGTTTCGTAATATCGGAATCCGCACTCGTCATGATTGTCGTCACATACTGGAACACAGTTTCATAACCGGATTCAAAGTACGTTGCGGAAGCCGCGGTTCTAAAAATGCTGGGATCGCCGAAATCGCTCACATAAGGCGCATTTTTGAAAGTATCCGTCTCACGGGCTGCGTTGAACGCGGGAATTTGCCCCGCACTCGACCATTCTGCGGAATTTTCACCCATCCATTTGATGAAGGTAACCATGGCTTCTTTCTTGCGCTGGCTGATCGTGCGTTTGGTCCGGGCCACTGTGAACACGTGCGAACGGGCCATCACCTGACGGCTGGTTTCGTCCGTATTGTCCGTGAGCATCCCCGAAAGGCTCATGACGCCGAGATTGTCGCCGAGCGCCTCTTCCAGAGCGAGCAGAGACCAGCATCCCTGAATGTGGAACGCCGCCTTGCCCGTCGTGAAAAGGCCCAGATCGGCGTCCGTCTGCAAATTGGCGGGAGACACTTCGTACTTATAGATGATGTCGCGAAGATTTTCCGCCGCTTCCGCGCCTTCCGCCGTGTTGAATTTCGGCATGCTCGTCTCCGTATCGATTTCGGAGCCGCCCGCCTGATACAGCGCAGTGGTATAGGTGAATTCCGTCGGCCAAAGTGTGGAAATGGGAAGCCCCCAAATCCCCTTGGATTTGTCGGTCAGTTTCTGAGCGAGCGCCATCAGTTCGCTGTAATTGGTGGGCAATTCGTTGTCCCCGACAATCGCCTTATTGTAATAAAGAACAATGGGATGCACGTCCAGGGGGAATCCGTAGTATTCCCCTTCCCCCGCGATCAGGGTGGACATGACGTTCTGCTGATAATCGGCGGGATCGATGGTTTCTTTCGTGAAGAATGTACTGTCGATGGGCACGATATAATCGTTTTCCGCATAATTCTTGACGAGCTGGCTATGGATGATTGCAAGATCCGGCCCGTTGTTCGGAATGTTGTTTTTCAGATTGCGGTAGTGTGTTTCACGCACGTCTGACTGATGATCGACGTAGATTTCTCCTTCATATTCCTGGTTGAACTTGGTGATCATACGGCTGAACACGGTGAGATCGGCGCCCGTGATCGGCGTCCAGAGTTCAAGAGAAACCGTTCCGGTCGTATTTTCACTTTCTTCGTTGTTTCCGCCGCAGCCGGCAATGCCGAAAGCCATAATCCCGGCAAGCGCCACAGTCATCAGACCGCTGAGAAATTTCTTTTTCATAATAACCCCTTTCCTTTTAAAATTATTTTTTGATTTTTAGTGTATTGAAAGAATCAAAATGATCTGCGGCGAAAATGCAGACTATTGCAACAGATCCGCCGCAGCCCTTCCCGCTTTCAGCGGATGACAGGCACAGGCATACCGCTTCTTCCGGCAACTTTGCCCTCCGTCTCGGGGAAATCCCCGCTCCAATCCAGCTTATCGATCAAAAGAGATCGCCGGTTGGTGTTCCCGAAAGTTTCATATTCCTGCGTATCGTAGCCGTGATACAGAATGTACCAGTTGCCTGCGTCATCCTGAATGACGGCATTATGCCCTACGCCAACGAAATCTTCGCTGGCCTGCACGACAATCGCGCCGCGGTTCTCGCCCTTCATATCCCTGCCCTGATCGTCATAATAGGGCCCGAGCGGGTTTTCCGAACGGCCGACGCGGACATGGTAGGTCGAGCTTTTTCCCTCACAGCAGGAACCGCTGGATACGAACAGATAATAATACCCGTCTTTATAGACGATATACGGCGCTTCGTAAGTCGCCAGATTGAAAGCCTGCGAGGTATCCAGTCCCGCCACCAGCGTCTTGTTGTCGCGGGCATACTCCAGCCCGCCCTGCAACGCGAGTCCGTCGTCCGTGAGCTCCACGCCGTAAAGGCCGCGGAAACTGCCCCAGATCATATACAGTTTCCCGTCCTGACCGCGGAAAACGGCCGGATCGATGGAATTGTTCACGCCGATCTCGGTGGACGTAAAGAGTTTCCCCTGATCCGTCCAGGGACCGAGCGGATGCTCGGCCGTCGCGATGCCGATGCCCGGATCGGGATCGCCCCAGGTCGAAAGCGCATAGTACATGACAAACGTATCGCCGATCTGCACGACGTCGGGCGCCCAGACATTGGCCCCGATCGTTCCCCAGCTCGGTTTTCCCAGGCTGGCAAACGCGGCGTTCTTGAAATACCAGTGCACGAGATCGTCCGATTCGAGAATGGGCACAATTTTCTTATTGGACTCGTTTTCGAGGGGATCGTCGCTCGGCTTCCATTCACCGTAATCCTCGGTGGCGTAGGCATAGTATTTGCCTTCATATTCGATGACGCAGGGATCCGCGAACACGGGGGAATACACGGGATTGGAATACACCGCGTCCTCCGAGCTCTGGGGAGCCGACGGTTTCCCGCAGCCCCCCAACCCCGCTATCAGCATACTTGCCGCCAACAGTAATGTCGGAATTTTTTTCGTCATTTTCATGATTGAGTCCTTATCCGGTTTTATTCAGCCGCCGAAACCTCGACGATCTCGAACTGATAAATCTTAACCGTGGAGCCCGCGATTCCGCTGCCGCCCAGAAGCATGCCGACGCGCGAACCCGTCGTGTCTTCCGTAGGCGTGAACTCGAATTCAAACGTCTGCACTTCCGAAGTGAAGTGGAAGGAGCTCGCCTGACTCCAGTTGCCGTTGTTGGGATTGATTTCAAACGTCACATCGCGTTCAGCGGTGGAAGAAGCCTTGATGATCAGCTTATAGGTCGTGCCCGCTTTGAACTGTTTGCCGTCCTGACGGAGCTGAATGTTCCAGTTGGCACCCGTGTCTTCCGCAAAGGTCGCGGTGACATACGAGCCGTTATCGTCTTTGCCTTCCGTGAAGGTCGCGCCTTCCGAACCCCAGTTTCTCATCCCCTGATCAAAGTTCGGGTTCATCATCTGCCAGGCTTCATACTGCGTCTGATCGGGATCCAGCGTGATTTCCGCATAATCGATCCAGATGATGCTGCCATTGTTATTGGATCCGCCGCCGCCGAGAAGGAAGCGGAAGCCCGTCGTGTTTGCGGGAGCAGTGTAATAGATTTCCGTCTCCGTATATTCCGTCGTAAGGCCGATCGCGTAGGAGTAATTGGCGTCCGCATTGAGTTCCAGCGTCATCGAACGTTCGACGCTCGCCTTCGCGCGGATCTTGATGATATAATTGGTATTCGCTTCCATCGTGACGTCCTGACGGAACTGAATATGCCAGCCGTCGGTGGAAGGATTTTCGATGGTGATTTTCGCCGCTCCCTCATTCGCTTCACCGGCATCCCATTCAAAAGTCGCTTTGCCCGGATTCTGCGCATTCACGTCCTGCGTCCAGAAACGGATGTCTTCGTCAAACTTGCCGTTGACAAGGCTGTAAGGGAATTCCTTGCTGAGGCGGACGGTGACGGTGCGATAAGCAATCGCCGAAGGTCCGTTCTCGTTCTCCACGACATAAGCAATGGTGAAATTGGTACGTTCCATCACCGCTTCGGCGACGTTGCCCACCACCGTGATGCGGTCAGTGAGATCTGTATCCCCCTGAGCTGCCGTGACGCCTGCCTTCGGATTGGCGATGAACTCTTTCAGTTCTTCTGTTTCCGCATAGAAAGTGACGTTATCAACGCCTTCGAAGGTGACTTCTCCGCACTTCTCCACTTTTTCAATCTTGATGGAATTGATCGTCAGATCGTATGCGGCAGAGGCATCTTCTTCGAGAATATAGCCGAAATACAGCACCGCTTTCGTGTTGGTATAATCCGCATCCGCCGTATAGTAACTGACATAATCGGCATACGAATCGGTGAGCGTATACGCCGTCAGACCCTGCATCATCGCATAATTGTTGCCGACGTCTTCAAAGCCGAACGCAACCGACTTGCCGTTCGTAGATTTTGCGTTGACGGTGATTTTATATGTTTCCCCTTCTTTCAGGTTGCAAGAAGAAATATACTGCAACGAATACCATGCGTTACCCACGCCGGAAATGTTGAACTTGGGTTTCTGAACGCCGTTTTCAGTCACTTTTTCCAGCGTTGCGTTTCCGCCCGGCGTATCCAGCATCCAGTTATAGAATCCGTTATTGTTGGTGATGACAAAATCGCCGTTGGCAACGTTGTGCTGCTGAGAGACCGTCACTTCACGGGATTTGATCTCTGTCGTCTTGCCTGCCGTCACCATATAATACACCGTATAAACGCCGGTAAGATTGTAATCGAAATCCTCGAAATCATCATATACCCCGAGATCGGTCAATTCTTCTTCGTTGTCTTCCAGCGTAAGCACAACGACATCCGAAGTGATATCCGCCCCTTTGGAATCCTTGACATTGATGCCGTCCATCACGTCATACGCATCACCCGCCGCCACCGTGACATTCGTCAATCCCGTCCACGTGAAGCTCGCCGGTTTGTCTGATTTTCCGCACGCGCTCAGGCTTCCCGCGGCCAGCATAAGACACAGTAAAGACGAGCACGCTACTTTGATTTTGTTCCTCATAATTGCCTCCTAATGATTCTTGTTTTTTAATTAAATTGAATTCCTGTTTTATCCTGCCTCCATCGGGACATATCGTTTTTTCCCTCTATGCCCCGGTATGCCATTGAGTAACAACACTCCCAGCTTCCTTTCTCATGTCATACATCATCCTCCTTATTTTGCTTATCCTCGTTCTATCTATTCCCCCCCTTTCGGGAAGATTTTTTTCTTGGACATTTTTTGACCCTTCCACATCATCACTGGTTGTTTGTTTATCATTCCCGTTATCGTTAACGGGAAGAAAAAAAACTTTTAACGGCACATTTTTGTCGCTATTTTTTTTGTGAAAGATCAACTGTATATAATAATTGAAACCGTTCAAAATCCGCTTTCTTCATAAAGAAAGACTCCGAACGTTTCGGCAATTCGTACGCCCTTACCGGTTTCAATTCTCGAAACCAGCACATCCACTGCCCGTTCCGCCATCGCCCGCTTGTCGGTCCCCACCGAAACCAATCGATTTGGAATCCGCACTTCTTGTTGAATATTATCAAAACCGATCACCGGCAACTTTTTCATTCCGAATTTTTCCAGCTGGCATAATACATCAAACGCAATCAAATCACTGAAACAAAAGAAAGAATCAGGTGCAGAATCGGGATCGGCAAAAAGCCCGGGAAACTCTTCTTCCAAAACATCGTATTTAATATTGGCAGGCTTCTGCAATCCCGCCTTTTCAAACTCTTTACAAAACCCCGTATAACGGTCATATGCACAGGAAGCGGTCATCTTGATGCTGATATAAACCGGATGTTTGCATCCGACATTCAACAGTTTACGCGCTGCCAGTCGTCCGCCCTCTTCATCGTCTGTACGGATATAATCGATGGCTTTGACATCCGTCCTGCGTCCGAAGAGCAACACCGGTACGGCAAACCCCTCCAACATGCCCTCGATCTCTTCGTCCGGCTCCAGGAAACTGACAATTCCCGCAGCATTATGCGACACCGCAAATTCATAAGCGGAACGATTCAGTCTGTGCTCCGTAACGGACAGCATCATAATGGAATAATTCCGCTCCCTGAAAGACGCCTGCAGATAATCGATCATGATCGAGAAATATACATTCACAAGATGATCGTAGATAATGACAATCAATCGACTGTTTCCACACCGCAAGGAACTCGCCGTATTATTTTTTACATAATTGAGCTCGGCGGCCACTTTCAAAACTTTTTTCCGGGTTTCTTCCGATACTTCGGGTGCATTCCTGATCGCACGGGACACCGTCTGCGGCGTCACCTGCGCAACCCGCGCAACGTCCCGTACAGTCACTCTCATCCTCTTCATCGTTCACCTCATTCCCGGTACACCTACCGCTAAACTCCTATTTTTCACTTCCACACCGAAAATGTTATCGTTAACGGTATTTTATTTTTTAACCCGAATCTACTCATTTTTTTCGATCGGGTCATCTAAAGTATCTCTTGATTTTTTCATCTGTTTCGGAATACTAGAATCTACAATAAATCCAGTCTCCACGCTCTCTTCTGCAATACAGCTCCATAAGTCTTGAGTGAATGCTTTTCCCTACATTGGCATAATGACTCACAAACTTTTTGCTCTGACTCTTTGCCTTGACACTGGTTTTTAGTTTCATGCGATCCCAAAACTTTGTTTTTGCGACTAAATAATAACACTTTACCCGTCGCCCGTCAATTATTTTCATGTATTTTTCACAATATTTTCTTTATTCTATCACAAATGTCTCAAAACAGAGATTTTTTAAGTCTTTATGGATAAATTTAGCTATGCTAAAACTGAAACAATTTATGATTTTTTCAGGCTGTAACATCTTTTGCATTACCCGATACAATCGGGGATTTTTGCCAATTTATCAAATAGCGTCTTTTTTCCTATTGCCATAACGAAAAACTCTCAGGAAAAAGAAAGACGATTCCCAAACTCATTTCTCAAATATAAGCAAAGAGATTGCAAAGTCCGCCCGTTTTTTTGCCATCTGCCCCACCGAAACCAAAATCTTTTCCCTGCTTTTTTATGGCCGCTTTTAATCGCCTGTCCTTTTGCCAATCCGGTCTCAAAATCACAAAACCTCCAAATAATTATTCAAAATCAGCAAAAATATATGGGATACACACCATTTTATGCATGATTGTGTATACTTTGTACAATCGATAAGTCTTGAACTTACTCAGAGAATTCTACTCCAAAGGAAGAAACCTGTCAAGGGTAAGTCCCGCGCATTGAAAAAGAACCTGGCGCTCTTAAACGCAAAGCCCAAAAAGGTTTTACATTTCCGAACACCGCAAGATTTGTTTGAAGAAAATTTTACAAAGTGTTGCACTTAGTTTGACAATTCATCGGAGATAAACGCCTTTTTCAGCTCCTTTTCCTTGCCCGCCGCTCAGGAGCACGGGATGCCATACGATTTTCGCCATGAATTTCAAGGTGTATTCATGGAAAGATTGTGTGTTTTCTATGTGCATATACCCCGCTTTTTCGTCCGCCGTCCACGAAAGCACCTCTTCGCCCGTCGTGCGGTCGGAGACCTGCCACGCATCTTCTCCGTCCAGTCGGGGCTGATCCGTCCGGCGAAATAACCATCCATGGGGCGGATTTCCATGTAGGTGCCGCGGACGGTCACCCGGTCGCTGCGCAGAAACGTCCTATGTGCCTCCGCAGAGTACTTACGCGCCCATTCGTTATTGCCGCGCCCTTAACACCTTTTCGGCAAGCTCCGCCGCATTGGCGGGCAGGACAGTACCGTCACAGTCGCGCACGGCATCTGCTCCCCAAAGTCAGGTGATCTGCTTGGTTCCCACTGCAAAAGTTTCCTCGGTGGGGATGGTTATTTTTCCTTTCGGTTTCATGGCTTTCTCTCGCTTTTTCTAAAAAAAATATAGGCGCCGGCATCCAGTTGATCGACCTTGACAAGGATGCCTTTGTGGTGACGCGGGATCAGGTTGATGCGCAAATCGTTCAAAGCGATCCCCGACCGCCGTGAAAACTCATACACGTTTGTAACGCAGGCGCCGCGAAAAACAACATGCTGCCAATTTTCGTACGTTCCTTCCCACGTGGGATTGTACGGCGTTGTGACAAACCCGTTCTCAGTCCAGACACTGAGGTATCCCTCTTCGTTTTCGTTGTTCGTCTTACAGAGGAATCCTCCGTCGACGATGGTGCCGAGTTCCTCACCGACGGGAAGCAGGAGGTACGTCTCCCTCGCGTAATTTTCGTTATTCCGATCGCCCGCAAGACACTGCGGATCCCAATATTCCCACTCCCGCGGGCTCTGTCTGAAATTCTTGACTACCGGGAAGAAAGTGTTTTCGATGATGCGCGGGATGCCTGCGGCAATGATATCCTCATAATATTTGCGATTGCGCGCAACGAACTCCTCCTTCTTTTCCTCGCTCCCCTTGCGCATGACGTGATCCATGCAGTAGTACAGTTCGAAGGAATCGACGACGAGAGACGCCTTTCTAATCCTTGCGCGTTCCGCGTCCGTTTCGGCGCACTGCGCCGCCTTTTCAAAGAAGGAACGGCTCTTTTTGATAAAAAAATCATCATACGTGCCGTCGTCGTACAGTTTGAGTCCGAAGATCTCCGCGTTGGATGTGAGCGAAGCGTATGCCTTTCCGCCCTCGGCGATCGACTGTGTATAACGCAGGTATTCGCCGATACACTTTCCGCCTTTGCCGTAATACCCGTACAGAAAGTCCTCCGCGTGCCCGTCGAATTCCTCCTGCGACATATACGGATCGTAGAGAAGTTTGGATAAAAGATACACTTTCAGCCCCACGAAATCCGCCGTATCCGTCTCGCCGTTGATGAAAACGCCCTTGACGCCGTGCTCCGCAAAGAACCGATAGTTTTCGCGCACCACCCCCAAAACGGGGTAATGACAGTTGATCACATGGTAGCAATACGGGTAATCCCAGACATAAACTTTAGAAAAAATTCCAGAAAGCTCCTGCACGCGTTGCGCCGCAACGCGCGTGCGCTCCATCGGCGCTTCCTTCGCATCTGATGCGAGTGCCTGCGGAATGGAATAATTTCCCGCGCACCAGGTGCATACCCGGGCGATCACGTTGCTCTCGGGACGTTCAAACTCAGGCGGTTCCTCTGTCTCGCCGTACGAGATGGTATCGATGAGAAGATGCGGATACTCTTTTTTGATCTCACGCGCAAAGCGGTTTACCAGGCGCAATAGTGCGTCGGTGTCGTTCCCGCCCTGTTCGTAAATCTTGCGGCACTTTTCGCACTTGCAGAAAGCGTTTCCGTCGTTGATGGAGACGGACAGCATCGTCGGATCCTCTTCCTCTTTCAGCCACTTTTTCGCGTTTTCCAAGAGCACGGCGAACGCTTCGTCGTTGGAAAAGCACAATCCGCTCGGATCACGAACGCCCTGCTCGTTCAAAGCATAGAACTCGGGATGGTCATGATACCACTGATCGGGCGGGACAAGCGAATGAAAGGTGTGCACGAGCCCCGCGTTTCCACCTGCATACCCCATACCGTATCCGTCCTCGGCGCGCAACTTGCGCACAAAGGTGCCGTTCACCTTCATCTTAACCGAAAAATCAGGATCCCACGCCGTCCAATCGCAAATCTCGCGGTACTCGAAAACGGGCTTTGCGTGCTCGCAAATCTCAGCGATCTCGATGGTTTCGGCGTCCGCGATCTTTTCAACGGTATCGGTGAAGTACCGCACGCCGCAATACTTTTCCAAAAAGGTATATACGCCGTAAAGAACGCCCCGCTTTCCGCCGTTGATGATGAGGTTGTCTTCCTTGGTAAAAAGAACGTATTCGTCGTCCGCATAGGCGTATCCCGCCGTTTCATCGCAGGCGCGTACTGTCCCTCCAATGAGGATCTCGTGCTCCCGCTTCAAAGGGTACGTATCGTAATACACGGGAAGCTCAACGCCGCTGATGCGATAAAGATACTGCCGAAGAACCCGTCCCGCCTTTTCCGTCCATGCAGGAAGCGCGGGAGGCGCCTTCGGGCCCTCCGCGCTGTGCATGACGATGGCAAACTGCCCAATATCCACGCCGCAAAGATAAACGGGAAACTGCTTTTCCCCAAAGTCTAAAAATTTTTTCACTTTCTAATGTTCCTGAATTTTATTAAAATTCCCCTGCCCCGAACGGAGCAGGGGACTGTGTCCTTATGTTCGCGCTTATTCCGCCGCGATGAAAATATACACTTGGCATTCCCCGAGGTCGGGGTTCTCACTGTAGGCGCCCAGCCAGACATAACCGTCTTCCGCGAGCGTTACCGTGATGGTCACCGTGCGCCAGCCGTCCGAAGTTGCGGGCGTGAGCGCAACCGCCTTGTCGGTATTCTCGCTGGAATTGTCGCCTAACCACTGCGAATTAGTCTGATACAGATTGAGCACCGCGCCCTTCACGCCGTCCTGTGTCGTCATCACCTGCACAGTGATCGTGACGGTTTCACCCGCCTTCGCTCCGGGCACGGCAACGCGCGCGGCTTCCCCGCCGAACCACGAGCCCCTGGGCGAATTGAAGTTTGCCACATACAGCGTTCCATCCAGCACTTTGACGTCCTTGATCCCCACGTCACATGCGCCGAGCTCGGGCTTCTCGCTTGCGGCGGCGAGCCAGACGTAGCCGTCTTCCGTAAGTGTCACGGTAAGACGGATCTCACGCCAACCGTCCGAAGTCGCGGGCGAGAGATACACACCGGCGGCATAGTTCGCGCCCATCGTGGGATCGATCCACTGCGTGACTTCCTGATACAGCTTGATCACAGCGCCTGCCTTGCCGTCCTGCGTGGTTCTGAGCTGCATTGAGAGCACGACCGTCTCGCCCTTCTTCACGCCATCAACGGCAACGTGCGCAGCTTCCCCGCCGAACCACGAACCGCTGTTTGAATAATATTTCGCCGTATAATCAGCCGACTTTTCGACGCCCTTGATGTACACGTAGCACTCGCCGAGCTCGGGCTTCTCGCTTGCGGCGGCGAGCCAGACGTAGCCATCCTCTGCGAGCGTAACCGTGATGGTCACCGTGCGCCAACCGCTCGACGTTGCGGGAGCGAGCGCCACGCCGCTGCCGTAATTTGCGCCCATCGTGGGATCGATCCACTGCGTGACTTCCTGATAGAGCGTGATGCTTGCACCTTCCGTGCCGTCCAGCGAAGTCCTGACCTGCATCTTGAGCACGACCGTCTCGTCCTTCTTCGCGCCGTCAACGGCAACGTGCGCGGCTTCCCCGCCGAACCACGAACCGCTGTTGGTATAGAAATGCGCCGTGTAGTCGATGGCCTCGCCCACCTTGACGTTTCTCATGTACAGTCTGAAGGGAGTGCCCGCATCCTGGAAATACGCCGCGCCGAGATAGACACATCCGTCCGGTGCAACGACCGCCTCGAACGTCACGGTTCGCCAACCCGTCCGGGTGACGTCAAGGTCTGCGGCGTTGTTCTGCCACGTATCGTTGCCTGCCGCCGCGCCCTTGAACGCCGCAATCTTCGCAGCGGTATCCGTACCACCGTCCAGCGTCGTCTGCAATTCCAGCGTGACCGACACCGTCGAGGCGGGTTCAAATCCCTCCGCGACCTTTGCCGCGATGCCGGAGAACCAGCCCGCCGTGGAGTCGAACTCCGCGACGTAATCGGCTTCGTCTCCCCACTTTGCGTACACCGTGATCGCCTCCGCGGGCATGGTCGCGATGTCCTTGCCGATACGCGTGCCCTCCTCAAACGTCGGGCTCGTGTACCAACCGCTGAAGACCTTATTTCCGTTCGACGTTTTATAGTACGCGTCGAAGTTTGCCAGAGACAGCCCCTCAGAAATCACCGTGTCCTCGACTGCGCTGCCGCCGTTCGTTTCAAACGTAACCGCATGACCGGGAACGATCTCGACGTCCTTGATGTAGAGGCTCAGCCAAGGACCGTCGTCTTCAAAATACGCTGCCGCCAGATAGATGCATCCGTCTGCGGCGACCTTCGCCTCAAACGTCACGTCGCGCCAACCCGTGACGGAGGTGTCCAGTTTCTGATAGCAATCCAGCCAGGATTGGTCGGATGCCGTGATGGAGTTCATCGCGGCGATCGCGACGTTCTCGTCTGCTTCGCCGTCAGCGGACGTCTGCAGCTGCATCTTCAGCATGGCGGAAGTGCCGGGCGTCAGCCCCTCTGCAACCTTCTGCGCCGAGCCGGAGAACCAGCCCGCCCAAGGCGAATACTGCGCAAGAAATTCAGTTTCCTCGGGCACATCCTCGATTTCTTCGATGAGAATCTGGTCGAGGTAAATCGTGTAGTTATACCCCATCTCCACCGCCCAGCTGAGGATGATGACGTTGTCATAGTCGTTGACACAGTTGACGATGGTGACCTTCGTCCACTGGTTGACGGGAATGGTCTTGCCGTCGCCGTAGTCGGACTTGCCCGACGCGTAGATACGGTTCTGATAATTGCCGAGCTCATCGTCGTAGGCCACCTTGAACGCATCAACCGTGCTGATCTCCGTGTCCGTTACGCCGGGGACGGGCTCAAGGTAAATCCAGTAGGAAAGGCTGCGCACATGGCGAAGATCCACGTCATACATTGACCCCTCGTATTTGACGAGGTTGATCTGTCCACCGCCGGCTCCCGGTTCAATCTTGAGGGAATACCCGCTCTCTCCGTAATACTTTTCGTTGGAGATACCCACGCCTTCCTTTGCGACGGGCGTAGAATAGATGCGGTTATCGAAAGAATAGAACTCATTGGGATTGATGTTGCCTGTACCGAGGTTACCGAGCACATTGCTCCAGGCATAAGCTCCGTCTTCCTTGACAGCCTTGATCTGTACGTTATACTCGCCCGTCCGGGTAAGGTACTCTTCCTCGACAAGGTTAAGCGGATTTTCGTTTCCGTGGAAACCGATGTCCGCCGCCGCCTCTTTGCCGTCGATCCAAAGATCGTACTGCGAAAACGAAGAACCATCCTCAAGCTGCCAATAGATCTCGTTCAGCGTATCGCAATAGAGCAAAGGACCTGCAATATATTCCACAGAATCGCTCGTCTCGGACGCAGCACTCTCGAGATAGATCTCCGTACCGTCTACATACGCAAGACACTTGACTGCAATGGAATACGTCCCGTCTTCCGTAAGCGTCCAATAGTTATTCTTGACAGACACCCAGTTTTCGCTGTCGTTAACCTTGACGCCATAGCGGTTCGCGTTCTCCACTTCCGCCCAATTAAACTGCTTTGCGTGCGTTTCCTCGTCCTCCACCACTTCGGGCTTTTCCGGTGCCGCGAGCTGCTCGACGGTGACGTCAAGCTCAGCCGCTTGCGACGTTCCCGCTTCATCCTTTGCTCGCACATAGAGTTTGGAGACGGACTCATCCTTTATGAGCGAAAAAACATCAAACTCCTCTTCCTCGACCGACGTATAGTCAATGCCGTTGACACTGACCTCATAGCCGGTGGCGCCGTTTACCGCCTTCCATGTGAGCCTTCCGCTCGATTTGAGCTCAAGCTGCGTAGGAGCGGCGACGCTTTTCACCTGCGTCTTGCAGGCGGCTATGCCAATCGCACAACACGCTGCAAGACCTGCCGCCGAGATTGTTAATAGAACCTTTCTCATCACATATCTCCTTTTCTTTACTTTTTCAGCGCAGCCATGCCGACCGCGCATATCTTTTTCCCATTCAGTCTACATGCTTATTGGCGTGCTCTTCCGCCGTGATCAGTCCGTGCTCAAACAAGGAATCCCAATACTCCTCTCCGTCATTGGCGGTATACAGCGTCTTTCTCGCCTCAAAGGAGACGGCCGCGCGAGTTCTGTCCTTTGCGTTCTGCGAACCGAACTGGCGTTCAAAGCACTGCGCCTGCTCGTCCACACAAGACATATCGATCGCCGCAAGCTGCTTGTTGCAGAATTTGTTGAGCGAGAGCATTTCATAAGCGCTGACGTAGAAAGCGCTCAACCGGTTGCCCGTTTCGCTTTCGATCATCTCGACGCAGTCGATGCCGTCAATCGGAAGCACTGCCCCGCACTGGCTATACGTGAAGTCACGGATGCCCTGATCGGAATACAGATATTTGAGGAACAGCTTGGCAAGGCCGCTGTTGATCTGATCGGAATCGACGATGCAGGCGTTTGATCCTTCCGAACCGAGGTAGCAGAAGTTTCTCGCCTCTTCCACGCGGTCGAAGTCCGCCTGGTTGACCTCGTACCCTTCTCCCGTGAGCGCTTTTGAACCTGCGTCGATCGCATCGACGAGGGCCGCGAGTTCCGCATCGTTTTCCACCGTAGTGCACTTGTCCCGGATGGCGCTGATCACGGGGATACGGAACATCGAGAACGTCTCGTCGTCCACAAAGCCCGCCATCTCATTCATGAGCCACGAACCGTTGAACATCATCGCCGCGGATTCGTCGGACAAAAACTGTACCTGAGCATCGGCGAAGTTGAGCGCCGTGGAGGTCTTTACGATATTATTATTGTCGTACCACAGCAAGTCCTCCAAAACCTGTGCCGCTTCCAGCGCACCCTGCTGGTAGGTAGAGGAAATATCGAACACTTTCTCCCCCTGCGCGTTGATGATCTGTCCGTCCTGCGCCGCATTGTACGCCTCCAGGCCTTCATACTGCGCATACAGCTGATAGTACATGAAGTCATAGTACTTTTCATTCACGCCGCCCGAGAAGATAAGAGGGGTGATATTGTTGCCCCGCAGCGTATCGCAAAGCTCCAACATCTCATCCGTCGTAACGGGGATGTCTTCCTCTGAAATGTAATTCACGTTATACGCCATCCCATATGCGCCGACATAGGAAGGAAGATTGTAATAGTTTCCGTCGTTACGCGCATAGATGGAAGACACGGCAGGAGTGATCTTTTCGCCAATCGACTGCTCCTCTCCTTCCCACTTGTATGCATACACGTCGTTCAGATTCATCAACTTATCCGTATAGCCACTCAAATCTATCTCGCTGAAGTACAGATCGTAATCGGTGTTCTGCCCCACAATCTCTGCCATGAGCACGAGGCGCTCGGTAGTGGGATAAATTTCCACGGATACATTCGGATACTTTTTGTTAAAGCCGCTCACCACGCTGCGCAGCCACACGTCGCCAAACCCGCCCTCAAAAAAACGGATATTCAGCGTCCCGGTGATCTCCGTATCCGGCCCGTCAGTGTTTTCTTCCTCTCTGCCTTGCGTGCCTCTCGACGAACAAGCCGCGAATGGGATCGCAAACAGCGCCGTAAGGGCTACCGCCAAAAACTTCCCTGCTTTTTTCATAGAAACCTTCCTCCTCTTTTTTAAGTCAACCTTTGATGCCGCCCATGCTCACCTTCCCGAGCAGACGCTCTGAAAAGACCGCAAATATGACCAAGATGGGCAACAGGCAAATAAACATTCCCGCGTAAAGGCTCGGGTAGTCGAATTTTCGCTCTGCGATCGCGCGGAAGCGGTACAGACCCGTCGCCAACGTGGGCCGATCGGGCAAATAAAGCAATGGCGACATATAATCGTTCCACTTCGCGATAAAACTGAGCAGTCCCAGCGTAAACA
>ERZ1090861.722-NODE-722-length-19286-cov-5.865530_pt1 | contig 19286 bp, 41 predicted proteins | sample MGYA00478482_ERZ1090861 | MGnify/ENA primary metagenome ERZ1090861 (study PRJEB33644, sample SAMEA5815744) | chicken gut metagenome | biome: Chicken; feature: Gastrointestinal Tract; material: Caecum | place: Ireland | collected 2019-01-01 | study: A study of the... | reverse complement strand
GACGTCCCTCACACACACTACACTTTTCATCCGGTTTTTGACAAAAGAAACTATCGCTCTTTTTCCAAGAGTTCATCGGATTCCGCATTCCTCGGATCGCATGCTCCCAACCGACGACTTCGGTATGTTCAAACGTGATACTCATATTTAGACTCCTTTCTATATTCAGCATCGCTTCGATCTACTTCTTTTTTCATATATTCCAAAGTTTTGCGCAAATCTTCGTCATCCATCACGCTAGTATAGCTATCTCGGCAGCTAAAAACACGGCCGTTCGAAAGAATTATTGTCATCAAAAGCCTTGAGTTTGATTCGAATCCTATTTTATAACCGTCTTGAACAAGGCATTTTATAGTTTCAGATAGGTTCATCTTTTACTCCTTTCTTCTATTTCTCTATAACGACAAACGTCTTCTTCCTTGATAGTTTTGGTTTCAGGATAGAAGTGGTCTATGGCATCAAGTTTCATTCGAGCAATCTCGCGGTTGCCATGAATATCCTCCCATTCATACCATCTTCCGTCTATCCAAGATCCGTCGTGCTCCAATGTCGAATCAATATACCGGCAGGGATGCCACACAATTTTATTCTCCTTTCTTCTCCAGTTTTACCCGAACCCCATAAGCAAGGCAGCCAAACCTTACATCATCATCGACATTATGCCCATCATAAACAATGTCTTCACCGTTAATGCATGTAAGCTTCGTTCCAACCGGCAAAATGGGCAGAAGCCAAATAGGGATTAGATACAAAGTCGGATCCTCTTCACTCCATTTTACGAACCTGAGTTCAATTGCCTCTTGCTTACTCAAATTATTAAAATCGATCTCGTCTTTGAGTTTTTCCAAAAACCTGTCTCTTGCAATTTTGATTTCCGTATAAACGTCGTTCGGATTCTGATAATACTCGCAGGCCTTTTCAATCTGATTTGCATACCAAGTCAAAAGATTCATGATTTCGGGTTTCATAAGTTTACTCCTTTCATAATTAAGAAATCTCCTGTAAGTGTCTCTTTTACTTTAAATCCATCTGCTTCGAGCTCTTTTAAAGCTTTTCTAAAAATATCAAAGGATGGGCAGACCATTTGAAAGCTAAGTATAAGCTTAGTAGGCTTTCCTTCTCGTTCAGAAACAGTCTCCCACATTCCTTTGATTCGAAGTGCTACCTCGTGACTCATACCGCCATAATTTTAGCAATTTTCTTTAAAGGATCGTAACTAATTCTGTAGCCATGAGCTTCGAGCACGCTAAGGGAATCCTCCCAAACACCCATGGAAAGACCTTTGTACTTCTGAGTTGTCCGAATATCAATCTGAACGGTTTTCTTTTCGTCAACCTCCTTCTTAAGCTCTTCTGTGAGCCATTCGATCTTTTTTAGTTTTGCAGAATACATCGTTCATTCCTCCTCAGAGTTAAAAATATCACGGAAACGCGCGGCAAAATCATTGGTCAAATCCTGTGCAGCTTTCATTATTTCAGCCCTCATCTTCCTTTCTTCCTTTCTACGCTTTTTATCTTCTTTCGAAAGAGGAGCCCGGCCTTGAGTTTTGATAATTTTCTTAATTCTAGAGTTAGAACCATAGATTCGTTTTGCCAAAGCTGCGCAGAATGCCGAATACTCATCGTAAATATCATCGTCCGAAAGCTTTACGGTCGTCCTTGTTCCATCATTCCAAAGAACTGTAGTATAGTCGTTATCGTAGTAGTAAATACGATTTGGATAGAGGCCGAAAACATTTTCCGATTTAGAATTAAGTGTGCTCTTAACCATTCGATTAATAGCCGCCAAATCATTCTCAAGGTATTCAGGTAGACCAGGATAAGCGCTTCTTACGTCTTTCTCTTTCTTCATCTTTTCAACCTCCCATTCCACAATGTCCCAAACGGAGATAGTGGTTTCATGGACCTCCCCATAGTCATAAGGATCAAACCACCTTACTGTAACCATTGCATCTCTCGGGTGTGCATCGTCAAGTTCGATACTCAAAGCATACGAAACTTTCCCACAGGCAAGAAAGGTAGGATTTGTAACTTTTACCGGAACATTTTCATGCTCGCAGGTAAGTTTGTTCATGAGATACTGAACCTTCGCGCAAAATTCACCAAAATCTTTCGACATTATTCCTTCTCCTCCCAGTTAATCGGTTTATGCGAATAAGTGTTCGTGAATTGGTTTAGACAGTCATAGCAAGGATCGTCCTGCTCCGAAACTTTTTCGTATTTGCAAGTAGGGCAGTATTTGTCGAAATACACTTCTTTTTCAATTGTTTCCATTGTAACAACCTCCAATCATAAATATCATACGCTCCTTGGTAAATTCTCATAGGTTTCTTTTGTGGGGCTTAAGACGTTATCATCGATCTTAATGATTTCAGGAAAGAAGAACGTGTAGCCTGGATTTTTTCTAATTTTATTTACATACTCCTCAGCTTGTTCTTCTGTGTAGAATCTGGTTGCGCCATCAATCGAGTCAACGTCTTTATACCATTGCCCGTTTCTATGTGCATAGAGCCAACGAACATTATGATGATGCAGCTCATCATAGAGTTTAACGACATACCGAGTCACTGGCGTTCACCTCTCTTTCAACAATATCCCATTTAACCGAGTAACGCATTTTGCCGATGGGATCAAAGTAGGTGTAGTTCGATACTTCCATCTTATTTCTCATGGCAATCGTATCGGATCGATCTTTAGAGGCAAAAGCATCGTGGTAATTGTCAGTGAAGATGGAATTTGTGAAAATATCATGAGCTAGCAAAGCTTTTGCTACAAACCTTGGTCCGTCTTGGAACTTCGCCATGACATAGTAGTATTTACTTTTTGCCATTGTATTTCACCTCGTCTCTAATGATTGCCACGATTAAAAATACAAAGAGAACGAAGAGAAATATAGTGCAGGCCGTAAGACAGGTCGCCACAAATGCAAACAAAATTTCCAAAATATTCATACTTAACTCCTCATCTTTTTAGGGCCTGTTTTCAGTTTTAAGAATTTGCCAGTAAGCGCATCGACGTACACGTGACCGTCTTTTTCTATATAATCAAAGACAACTCTTGTCACGTTATCGTTTAATTTCCCACAATAAGGACAAGGTGCAAGCTTTTGGATTTTTGAGATAAACTTTTTCTCGCATTTTGTGCACCGCATTTCAAATATCACGCTTGGTTTCATAGTCATTTTCCTCCGTCCAGTTCTCAACTACTGTAACTTTTACCTTAATCGGATGAATATCACGATAATCACCAAACTCTTTGTGAATGGAAAGGTAAGTAGAAAGTCCAGAAGCCAGATCCTTTGCATCCTTAAGAGTCGAATAAAGGCTTGCTTCTTCAATCTCTGCGCAAGGGGAAATATTATTCACGTACTCCTTCGTGATCTCCTTCTTAAAATAAACCGGAAACTTGCCCAAAAACTTACCAGTGACAGCGTACATAATACTTTTCTCCTTTCTTTGCTGAACGCCAGTGAGGCGAACTTCTGAACGTAGTGAGGTGTATTTACTGAAGAATCCGAAGATTCTCATCGGCAATAGATTTCTCAACCATAGAAAGTTCAGGCAGTCTTTGTCTCCAGAGAAGAATAAACCCATCTTCTCTAAGAATATCCTCGCCTTTCTCTTTCTTCATCTTTCTTGCGATCGCGTTCCATTTCTCGTTGATTTCTTTGATTACCGAGATCTGACCTTTTGCAAACCGGACATTGCGAGATTTGCAAAGAGAGACGACTTCCTGGGAAAGATCCAAAAACAGCTCTCTCATTGCAGAATTATCACCTGCTGCGATCTTCTCACAATACTTTTCGACGTATTCTTTTGCTTTCATAATTTTCTCCTTTTCTTAGTTAGATGAATGATAAAGAGAAAGAGCCCATGAATAATTCATAGACTCTTTAGCTTCTTTTAGACGAAGAGCGAACAGAGCATCAGAACTCCGACGTAAACCGCCAGGATTCCAAGTGCTGCTCCTGCTCCGACTACAAAAGCTTTCTTGAAGAACTCTTTCATTTGCTCTTTCTCCTATCTTTCGAATAGATTTCTTTTGATACACTAATGCAATGCGATGCGAGCTTCAGAATTTTGATTCTAAGTTTCTGATTTTCCATTTTCAGATAAACCTTAGAAAACAAGAATTGTCCGAATTTTCGCAGGATTTTTGCTACAGCGATTTCCATATTCTATTCGCCTCCTTCATAATAGGAATTGCTATTTTTGCGCAAATATGCAGATTCGTTAAAGTTCTTCTTTTGTTTTAGCGCTCTGGAAATTCCAATGTCGATAGGAGCGTGCGACTTTAGATGATAGTAGTAAAGATCTGTAAACTTTGTGTTCATTCGATCGATTCGACCTTGTGCTTGAATGAGGGTCTTATAAGAATAAGTCTGTGAGAAGAATAGAATCGCATCGGTTTGCGTACAGTTCCATCCTTCACTCCCAGCGTTATACTGTACTAAATATACCCAAGATTTACTCTTTGGAATTGGGTTGTGATTATGGCCATTCCATTCTGCCAACTCTACTCCATCATAGCATCCGAAGATTTCTCTTAAAATATCAAGCTCGTAATCAAAGTTATAAAACACGATCAATTTCGGATGTTTTTCAAAAACCTCAAGTGCCGCAATTTGTCTTGAAATATCAGAGTTTACAAGCTTCCTCCAAGCGTAGCATAGCTCATTTCCGGACTTAAACGGTTCCCCGGTCTTTAAATCGCATCTAAGTTTTGTGAGTTGCTTATAGTCGTAAATATCATACTTAACAAAGGTGTCTTCATGATGCTTGATAGTAGCTCTGTCAAAGTCCATAGGAACTAAGATTTTACGCCTTAATTTAATGAGTCTTCCAGTATTTAGGTATTGTCTCACTCTTGGAAACTTTACTCTGTAATCATAGACAATATGATCGTTTACAAATTCTGATTTGTTTTTGTAAAAGCCATTTGCAATGAATACTGGAATATAATCTTCCCATTTGTCTCCAGCAGTTGCAGTAACCAAAATCCAGTCGTTTCTCTTTGCAATTTTTAGAAATGCCTTTACCCAAGCGCCATATCCAGTAACATGGTCTTCATCAAATATAAAGAAGGCTCCTTCCACTCCTTTATACTTTGCGATGTTGTTCCAGGAGTCGATTACTATTTTGTTTTTGTAAAAGTTTACCCCGGGATTTTTTGAAAGTAAGAAGTATGCAAGCTCTTTATCCCATTCGAGTTTATCACGTTTCATAGCAGTTGTGATAATATAAAGATCTCTTGGGTTTTTCATCGGAGTAAAGTCCCCGCCTAGCAAAAATTCTTCATTACCACCGTTTTGCAAATAGTAATAACCGATTGAAGTAAGGCTTTTGCCAGACCCAACACCGCCATTTAAGATTGAACCGTTATGGAGCTTTCGTATCGCTTCCATCTGAAAGTCCTTGAGTTTTAGCGTCTTTTCCACCTTCTTTCTTACAAGCTTTGCATTGCTCGATCACTAAAATATCAAACCTACCGTTGACTCGTTTATTATAAGAACTGAGCATGATATGATGACGTTTACAGTACCAGATTTCGCCCCTATCAAGCTCTCCAATGTAATCAAGATCATCGCAAGTGTCGCAATAGTTCATTAAAAATTCCTCCTAAAAAAAATAAGAGAAAAGAGCCTTTGTGTTAAAGACTCTAATCTCTTTAAAGTGCCATTAAATGATGGACTTGATCAAAAACACTCGTTCCTTTCGTCTGACAACGACCACATTCACCCGCATAGCCTTGATCGCATTGCTTATGCTCTGCATACAATACGTCGCTTCTTTGTAGTCGTAATCGACCACTTCTGCAACGACCATATCAGAATCCATAAATTCCTCGATCAATTCTCTGGGTTTTTGTTTCTTTTTGGGCATTGTCCGGACGACTTTGTCAATATCCGAGAATGTTTTTCTTTCGAGTTTCATTTTGAAACACTCCTTTCATAAAGGAATATGCAAAAATGGCGTGGTGGGCACACCCGGATTTGAACCGAGAACCGTCCGGTTATGAGCCAGTTGCTCTGCCTATTGAGCTATGTGCCCTTAATAAAGGACCCTTAGGAGCCGCAATTTCCTAAGAGCCCTAACCTCAAGATTACTGCTTCTTTCGGTTTGCCTTACGCATATCGTACTTCATCTTCCTGATAGCGTCTTTTGCCTGAGGAAGAGAGCAGCCATTCATCTCACGATAACGATACACCGCCACGAAGTTTCTTGCATGGGTAATGCAGTCAATCACACTGGGCGGATCGATCTTCTCGAAAATATCCATATCGGCCATATCACCGTAGATTTCTTTTGCAATCTCAAGGTCTTGGCGCAAGAGAATTCGGCCAGTCTCTTTGCTCTTGTAGTAGTCCATCTGCACATTCATCTCATTCATAATCAGCATACTCCTCTGCCAGTTCATCTACTTCAACGGTTGCGTACAGGTCACGGCAATAAGCGGCCAAACGCTCGTTGCCAGTCTCGCGGTCAATATAGGTGTAAGGCGAGATTCGAACATCCGCCTTAATGAACCGACAATGATCCAGTTCTCCAACGGTATCCTCGTTCAAAGGAGTCTTGCGGCGACCAGAGATCATGTAGATGTTCGGCGGATAATTATCATAGCTCACCTTAACAGAAACATAGGAAACAGGGCCATCATCCTCGGCGTCTTCTCTGGGACGAAGTGCACGGATGTTCCAACCATCATCTGCCATCGCCTGAGCGGTTTCCGGGTCTGAGATAATCACACAGAAAGAACGGTTATCTCCTTTCGGATGGTAGCGATCCGGCTTACCAGAAAAGTTCTTAAAAATGATCTGTGCGTTACGAATAGTCAAAGGTGCTACACGACGTGCCATAATTAGTTCTCCTTTCGATATTGCTGATCAATATAGTCATTAATTTCATTCATTCTTTTGGGGTCCATGCCAAATGTTCCAGAATGCACTGTTATTACAGGGAAAGAACGCAGGTTTTCCTGATCAAAATTGATCGCGATGCCGTAGTCAGTAATCCAAGGACAATCCGGAACGATGTTATCAGCATTTTCCTGCAAGAATTTCCCAACCTCTTTTACATATTCAACAAGAAGTTGAGCATACTCATTTTCTTTCATAATATCAATAGTCTCCTTTCATCGCACATCAAAGGCTGTGGTGACGGGTTCCATACTCCAAGAGTCGTCATGATCATCGGAGACAAACCATTCGAAGTCACCGTATTGGGAAATAGTATTGACGGCCTCATCAACGAGATTTGTGTAATAAGAAATATCAATCTGCGATTCTTTACTGAGCTCTCTAACCATTTCGGATTCCATCCATCGATAGCCTTTTGCCCCAGTCGCAGAAACATATTTCTTATTTCCTGTCCTATTGTCAACAGCTTCTCTACAAAGCCATCCACCACCAGCTCCAGCTTTCATTGGACAGAAAGACCCAACTCGTCCGACGAAAATATAATTGTGACCTTTTGCGATCTCCAAGTCAATCTCGGTTGGATCGTAATTAGGATCTTTCTTAAATGCTTTTTCTCTCTGCGCTTCGAACTCGGTAACATTTGGAAGGTCCTCGTTCATGTCAAGATACAAAGCACCAGAAGTCACAGTTTTTGTCTCGCAAATATCATCGAATTTGATAGGCTCTTTCGAGAAAAGCGTCTTATAGACATAAGGGATTTGGAACTGAGTGCCAACCGCAGTCCACTTTCCTTCTTTGTCTTTTGCGATATAAACAGCATCGTTTACAAGGCAATATTTTACATACTCTGCTTCTGTCTCAAAATCATACCCATACTCATGGCCAAACCTCATTACAAATTCCATAATTTCAGGAGTTGCATTCGGAATCTTAATCGAGTCGGTCTTAATATGGCAAACCTGATAACCTAGCTTTTGCACCTGAGACTTGAGAAGCGTCATAAAGAGCGCGCCACGCTTTGCAACAATGTTGTCAATATTTCTAGGATCTCGGAAAGCATTGTGGAATCTCGCGCTAGTTAGACCGTAAATTAAGTTAATAACGATCTTTAGGGCCTGCGCAAGATCTTTCGCTTGGCTTTCATTCAAGAATAGGCTTAAAGCACCATTCAGAAGCTTAGAAGCCCTGTCAAAATCTTTATGCTTGATTGCAACACGAGCTTGTTTGATTTCGGAGAAAACCTTCGTATAGTGCGGGCCAAAGAGCATTTCCATTTCGATTGTGGACGGGTGCATGCTAGCAACATCACCATCCCAAACGTTAACATACATGCCAGGCTCAGAATATACTTTTCCGCCTTCTCCGATAGTTTCTCCCAAGTAAGTGCTGACGTCTTTCTTGAATTCATAGCCAGGGAAGAATGGTAGAATAGAATACCCGCTAGGCAAATCTTCACCGTTATACTTCTTAAACGTGGGAAGACCATTTTGATCAAAGACATGAAATTCGTAATCCGGACCAAATTTACGCTTATACTCAAAATACTGATCGCTTCCAACCGGTTTAGAAAGATCCCGGTAATTAAACTCGCTTTGAGGATTCTTATTGCTGCCAAATATAATCAGAGTAGAAAGCTCGTTCGTAGTGTTATTAACACTGACATTTGTAATTCCATGCAATTTCTTAACGAGTTCCACCTGAATCTCTCGTGCCACAAAGTCCGCTTGGCGAGCATTCCAAACTGCTTCCGTAGCGAGGACGTCATTATCACAGTATGCGGCAACCTCTTCCCAGCGTTCTTTCGGAACAGGCTGATCCCAAGGAAGTCCAAGCTCTTTATGGTGAATTCCTAACTCGATTTCCCATTTCTTCAGAGATTGCTTCTTCGAGCAGAAATCATAAACATCCGTATAGGAAAGATTATAAGCTTCCCTAAACAGAATTTGACGACTTTCGCCCTTTGGAGCATTGATAATCTCTTGAGAAAGTTCGTAAAGCTGGTATTCTGTGTAACCGAGAATCCTCGCATAAAGCATGTGATTATCGTAGCGGCGGTTATTGAATCCAATCAGCTTATACCGAAGAAGATCCTGAATATCAGCAGAACTAGGATTAATCATCCTGACGACTTTCTGGTCTTTTCCTGCAGGCTTCCAGTTCACAAGGAATAGATTCGGAAAGACCTCGCAGTCAAAGAAGACCAAAATATCATCCTTAGAGTCCACTTGTTTCGATTCCTCTTCACTTTTAAACTTCATTTTACCAACAAGCTTGAGGCAGTAGTCTGCTTGATTGGTACTTTGAGCTGCAAACGCTACAATAGCTCCTCTCATATCGCTCACGTCATAAGGAATCCCTCGTTTGTAGGCGTCTTCCAAGAGATCGTAAATATAATCGATACTTGGTTTCGTCGCTGCATGATACTCTTTACGAAGATTTTTCTTAATCATCGTTCTGAGCATCTTTTCGTTTTGGATTCCTTCCCAGTCTACCACTTTATCATCTCCTTTCAGCGGCAAACCAGAAGAAATGGTCGCAATCGGAATATCATTACATTTTGTAAGCTTCCGTCTTAACGCGCTCTTTCCAGAAAAGACCTTCACTTCAATCTGGTCATCATACACTCTACTGAGCTTAGTAACATCACCAGTGTAAATATAATGAAGATGAATGCCCTTTCCAGACTTAGAGAGTTCTGCATAAGTCTTCGGCCATTTCTCTGCCTGCTTTAAGTTTTCTTCAAAACTCTTTTCGCCATCTTTTCCACGAATATCAAAGTCAATGACGATATGATTCTCAGGAACTTTGACGTAATGAAGCTTTGAAGTGTCCAGGTCTTTAAGTGTGGTTGTAACGTTATCCCAGGCTTTATTCGGCGTTTCGTTCTGGTTTGCGTATTGGGCAGGATAATCTTTGCAAATGGTGTCAAAAAGACTTGTTTCTTCATTAAACTCAAGCCAGGAGGATGCGCGCTTTTCCTCTTCTTTTTTAGCCGGAGTTTTTACTTGGAAACGATCTGCTCGAAATCCTGAATACGTAACTGTAATGTAACCGCCATCGTCATGAAACTCTTCAACGCTTTCTTTGAAGTAGTTTTTCAGTTCTTCTCTAAAGACACGTTGAGGATAGGAGTATTGAACCTTGGCAGACTCATTATACTGCTTATACATCTCCCAGGCAGCTTTCAAAGTCGTTCCATCCTCTTTCTTAAAAACGTAATAGTTTTCAAGAACATAGTTATAGAAGTCATTCGAAGCGCCCATCATCGAAACCGGAATATAATCATCATAAATTCCAGGATCTTCGAGATACACATTTTTGCAGTGAGCTGCGATTCCGCCAAGCTCAAACTCGACATTTTTCATGCAAGTACGGTACTCTTTTACAGGCAACTTTCTACCAGAAGGATTCACATCAATCAGTCGTCTGATTAGACCACTTTTTGCATCTGTAATCTTAACTGGTTTGTTCGTGCCCATGAAAAGAAAACACCGGAATCTGGTTTCATACGCCGATTTATACTTCTCATTTGCCGTCATGAGCTCATGAGAGACAAGAGAATTAAGACGAGTGTTATCTTCAATTCTAGAAAGATCACCGTCATGCTGAATCGCCACAAGCGGATTTGATCTGAATGCCTCAAGCGCAAAACTGTTATTGGGATTACCCAAAGCCTTTGCATCAAAGGCACAGTAATATCCAGGAAACAGCATCTGGATGATCGTCAAGATTGTAGATTTACCAGTACCGACAGCGCCATATAAGACTTCAAATTTCTGAATCTCTTGCGCATCGCCAGTAATGATAGCGCCAATTGCCCATTCTAACTTTCGTCTCTCACTAGGATCGTACAAAGTAGAAATCAGCTTTTCATAATATGGGGTCTCTGTTTCATTCAAAGCATAAGGAAGCTTCTTTGTCGCGTAACTTTCTCGTGATGTTTCCGTATCCGCAAATATCAACTCTTGGTCCAGTGTGTGAAAGTTATCTCGAAGTTGCTTTTGGCAGTATTTATGCCATTTATCGATCATGCCAGAATCTGCATCTCGCATCACAAGAGCCGTAACACTTCCCTCATATGTCTCAGCTCTTTGTTTGCAATAGCCATAGATCTCTTTGTCGATCAATTCCAAAGCATCGTCTTCGTCTGTGCTCCAAAGACCTTTTGACTCTACCCAAACTGCGTAGAAGTCGCCTCCTCGTATCATAAGATCTTTACTTTTGTTTGTAATTTTGAACTTAGGATACACGAGAAGGGTATCTTTTTCGTCTCCTTTGCCTTTCTTTTCTGCAATTGTCAAAAAGTCAAGCATTACATTCGAAGACCTCCTTTACAAAACTTCGTTAAGATACGCACACATCTGATACCAAATATCAGTCTTTCGCATATCACGGTTTAGATCATGAATTGTAAAAAGACCGCCCTTGCCATTTTTCTGGTAGTTTCTAGAGAGAAATCGATCAATGACTCTTTGAACGTAATCGATGTCAAAATTTGCATCCATTTCGTCCATAAGCCCCAAAGACTCGATCATTTCCCAAAACCACACGCCAGTCCTATCCCCATATTCAGGGTCATAGGCAAACTGGTTTTCACAGCGAATAGCCAAAGCAATCATTACTTCGAGTACGCTACAATCGGTATCATCAAGCTCTGTTGCAATGATTGCATCGGGATAATCCTTGGCTCTTCCAAACTTATAGCGAAGACCGATTCCGTCATTTTCACGATTCATGTCCATCGGAAGGGTATAATAAAACGGTTTAGAATAAAGGTAACTCAGCAGATACTGGTATTCATCCGTATTTCGATTCCCGTCTCGGATAATATCAATCATCCAGCTGAAATACTCTTTTGAGAGTTTAGCCTTAGTCAAGCACATCACCGCTCGGATGCAGGAAAGGCTTATTCGGGAGTACGTCCTCAGAATAACTCTTCAGGCTCATCAGCAGTTCATAATAGATCTTCAAGCGATCGTTTCGAATATAAACTGCATCGTCCTCATACTCTCCGAAATGATTCTTTGCATCCTCACCAATGGAGCCTGCAATATCCTCGACCGGCTCATCGTTCTCATCGCAAATGGCTCCATCGGTATAATAGAAGAAGGTGATCTTTTCATAGTCCTCATCATCACCAAATTCCTCAGGCGGGATGATCACGGGCTTAGCCTTAGGATCACCGAAATAGGGAACCGGCTCAGGACCAGGATCACCAGAAGAATAATTATAGTAGCCTTCCTCTTTCGAAATATCAGCGGCTTTCTGCTGGAAAGAATTGACTACCTTAACTTTCTTCGGCTCTTCCTCTTTCTTGTTCTTATCAGGGTTTTTGAGTCCATCAATCATAGAGTTCAGCTCCTCAACTTTCTTCTGAAGAGCATCCCTTGTTTCTTTTGTTTCTTGCTCATACTGTTTTTCCATTTTGTCTTTGAGCAGGAAGAAGGTTACGGCCGAACCGACCGCAGCCCCTCCCAAAAAGCTCAAGATCGCGAAGATGGGTTTCATGAATATCACTTCCTCATCTCAATGTATTTTTCAAATTTGTCAGTGATGACACCATCCACATTGAAGTCCAAAAGAATACTCGGCTCGTCGTGGTTCACAAATGCTCGCTTCTGACGATTCTTTGCATTGTAAATGCCGAAGTCGACATAAGACGGATTCTGAGGATCGTAAACCCAGCCGACCATCTGACCAATCTTCGTACGGTCAATACCGATCATATCATAGACATCATTCAGGAACAAATATCCATGACTGATCAGCATGTCGTTTGCAATGTTCTGCTGAGCTCGCAGGAACATGAGATTATACTCAGGATTTCGTTTCCAAAGACGATTGTACTCGTCAAAGAATACGGCATAAGGACTGGGCTCAGCGGTTACAACCTCTTTGACAGTCTTAACTTCATTGCCATCTTCAGTCTTTGTCGTTTCCTCGATCTGCTCAGTTTTCAGGCCGTATTTGAGCTCATTCATCACGTCTTCGCCATACTTCTCTTTGATACGCTCGCCAAGAGTATTATATGCCGTAGACACAGCAGTAAAAGCAGCCGTGATTGCAGCATTGCGCTTACGCATGATATGATGACCACCCAGAATGCATCCAATGCTGATGATTCCAAGAGCAACACTTGGCCCATACAGCTTTACAAACTCAACAGCAGTTTTCGTATACTGAATGGTCAGATCATGCTGGTAGTCTTCTTTGGAATAAGTCAGACCATGCTCAGTTGCACCAATCGAACCGGCCTCATGGATTTTGTCAAGCTTCTCTTTTGCTTCATCAACAACCTCATCCACTTTGAGAGTTGCTCTGCAAGCGGTGACAGTAGCTGCGATACCGGATACGATACCAACAGCCAGAAGGATTTCGGGCGAATGCTCTTTCACTCTAAACAGAGTTTTGTAAAGTGTACGCGAGCAAACATTCATGATTTCATTTGCTTTCATTTTATTTCTCTCCTTTAGTTATCGATAGGCATGGGACGAGGGAAATGAATGTAGTATTCCCCCGTTCTAAAATCTTTCAAAATATCAGCGTTACGAACACTTTTCCAGCCGTATTTATTCAGCTGATAATTCTCGCTCGTAACACCGGCCAAATCATAGAACTCGGCAACACTGACCCACTTATAGGTTTCGATCATTCCAGCCATTGCAGCCAAGACCGCTTCCGCATCAGCTCTTGTCGAGAAACTGATCTGTTCGAAGTCAAAGTCTCTCTCCCAGCGATTTTGTGCTTTCGGACGATCCTCTTCAATCGAGGAATTTCTCCAAGATGCTCCGTAATCGACTCTGACTCCGCCGACGCCGCGATTCGTTCTTCTCGTTTGGCCAGGATACAAAAGACCGTTCAGACCTTCCGTAAAGAAGTCATAGATTGTTCGTTTCAAAGCCGGAATCAAGACTTCTTTTACGAGGGAATCTCGAACATCTTTAATGTCCCCGGGCAAAAATGTTTCGATAATCTTTTCGCCCGTAGACTTTTTCTTCGTTTTAACTGTGCCAGAAGTAACCTTCGCGATCTCTTTCTTTTGAGGCACGTTTTGCTGGATGCTATTTTTCTCCATGACATAACTCCTAACTAAAAATATAAAAGGAAAAGAGCCCTAGTTTCCTAGGACTCCAATCCTTTGAAGCCTCCTTACTTCTTCTTTTCGGCCACGGAAGTTTCGTCAGACTCGGTATCACCATCGAGGCTTTCGCTCTTCGATTCCTCTTCCTTGGGTTTCTTGAACTTGCCGACCAGCCATTTGATACCCTTGACCGCGCCAATCGTGGCGAGCGTGCCAAGAGCACCAATGACGACTCCGCCAAGCGTAGAACCGCCAGAAGTCTCCTGAATCTCAGGCTCGTAGCTCTCGTCGGTCATAACCTCAGTAGTCATAACATTGTTCTCTTCCATTTTGATTACCTCCAAATAAAGTATTAGGATTTCTCCTTCATAATATGTTTTGCAAAATTCGCGTGGTTAGCTATACATTTCTGTGTAGGTTCTGGGCTCCTTAGAAAACTCAAACTGCAACACAGCTTCCTGTTCGTCTGTCTCAGGGTTTGTAAACGTCACCGGAGTGTATCGAAGCGAAATAAGTCCATCTTCGTCATACTTCCAGCCCAAAAGATCAGAACTCCTTGTCTCAGGAAGACCAGCGGCATAGAAGAAATCGGACATATTTGCCCAGAGTTCATTCATCAGCATATTATTAAGCTGATTGAGTGCGCCATTTAATTTATGAACGTTTGACTCAAAATATCGGTCATTATACGGATCGTAAAACTTTGCGCCACGTTCCGGAGTCTGAATGATGACGTTGTCTTTGATAGGGTTCCGCTCCATTCTCTTCTCGGCAACCCGTTTTTCGACCTCTTTCTCCTTTTCTTCGCCGATCTGCTCGATGACTGCATCCTTATAGTCTTTCGCAAACTCTGTCGCAAGAGTATAAGCCGCAGTAAGAGCTGCATTACGACGAGCACTGACCCTGTTTGCGCCAATAATACAAGCCGTGGAAGCGATACCAGTCAGCCCTGCAGGAATATAATACTTTGCTGCAGACTTAACGGCTTCGACTTTCGTAGCACCTTCAGGATGCTCTTCTTCGATTGCTTTAAGAGCCTTCGGAGTTGCATCGACTGCCAATACGACGGTCGTAACAAAACCTGTGATGCCAAGAGCAGTCAGGATTTCAGGTGCATGTTTCTGCGCTCCTCTGACAATCCTAGTCAGACCATTTTCCAAAATTTGCAAACTAAAACTCATGAGTTTTATCTCCTTTTCTTAGACTAAGAGCGATCCGATCTCTTCTGCTGTTTCTGCCGCGATCTTAAACATTTCTGCTTGATCGTGGTCTGAATCAATTTTTGAGAACTCGTCGACTTCTGCCCAAAAATATAAAACAGTCAAGATCGGTGATTCTGGTTCTGATTCGATACGTTGTAAAATTTCATTCGCTGCCCATCTAGCGTAGCATCTCCTTCTAAATTCGTACGCAGGCCAGTTTTTATTCGGTTCAAATAGATTCTCCCAAATATAATCCTGAACCGTGTCGATTGCGTTACGCCTGATTAAAGCCTCATTTATGAAACCCACCTCCAAAATAAAAAGAGCCCAAGTTTCCTTGAGCCCTTCTTTTGGTTAGTCCTTCAGTTCTTTGAGGACTTCCTGTTTGATCTCTTCTTTCATCTCTTTCTTGTCTTTCTCGCTCTGAAGCGATGCGGCGCTACAGAACATAGTACCGATTCCGCCCAGAATAACGCCAAGAATTCCGATGACAGAAATCTTGTTCATCTTCATAGAACTTGCCTCCTTTCCATAATATAAGTTGCAGTTTTTGCGCATTAGCTGTGAACCCTAAGAAGGAATACTCGATTCCCTCGATAAGCTACCTTAACCGCATGATCCAAACGGAAATGCTTTGCCGATTTCAACAAACTAGCGGCACAGTTCATTGCGTTTTTCTGAGGGAAATCAACGACCTCGCAGCATTCGTTTCCGCTTTCGATAAAATCGGTTAGGATGTTGAAATTCCCATACTTTTCATGGTGAGCAACCTTAACGACGGACGGATCAACTTTTACGAGTTTCATAATTCATTTCTCCTTTACTAAATGTAAAATATCAAAACGGAACGTAATAGTCTGCGGTCGGCTCTGTTACAAACACTATTTCGTAGCATTCCATTCCGTCATCGGCTTTGACGAGATCAAGCTCATAATCAATCCAAGTAAGAGGATTCTTCTCGCTCAAGAGATACGAACTCCAACCAAGAACGTCTCCTTCTTCTTTTCTGTCGAGATTCAGAAGATCGAAGAAATCGTTAAGGCTCACTTCACCATCTTGAGCAAGTTTACGGTTAAGATGATACATAGCGTCTTGAACTTCGAGCATGCTCCGTTCAAAGAACTTGTCCTGATGCTTTTCGTAGAAGATGCAAGTATCTCCATCAAACGGCTCGGGGGCTTTCTCGAGCTTTTCTTTGGTGAGTTCGTGTTCGACCTGTTTTGCAGCACCAATACCGAAAATATCATCGATTTTATCTTTGTACTGCTTATACCCCTGATCAAGCATCATGTAAGCACTTGTAAGAGCGAGACGCTGCTTATTGCTCAAGATGCTCGAGCCAACGATGCACGCGATCGTAGCGGTACCAAACGCGATGCTGGGTGCATAAACGGGGGCTAGTGCCTTCACCTTGTCAATCGTTTTGACTTCTTCAGTATTTGCACATGCTTTTTCTTCCAAGAGTTCGAGTCTTGTCATTGCTTTTGGCGTAGCTCTTGCAACAGATACCGCCGTAACGACTACACCAAATGCTCCAAGCGCTCCTAGGATTCTTGGCGATTCTTTTCTTAAAACATTCACGATTTGGTTTGCGATGGACATAACTTTCTCCTTTCTTTACCGAACGTTAGTGAGGTGAACTAAAAACAAAAGAGCCCTAGATTTCTCTAAGACTCTTTTGTGTGCAGGAATAGGGTTATTCGCCGAACACCGCATCATACACGTAGTTGCCACCAACGATGGTCTCTTTCGGTGCTTTATGCATCGCCCATGCGGTAATACCAACATAAGCAACACCAAGCAACGCAAACATCACGGTAACAATTTTTGCGATGGTTTTCAGGACTTTCATTCCTATTCACCTCCTTCATAATACAAATTGCAAAATTTGCGTAGACAGAGGGAAAGAGCCCCTGTTAGGACTCCCCCTCATCGAAGAATAACGGTACTGTCAAAATCAAGCCGATAGCCGGAATGCCGGGGTATTTAAACGTTGCGATCATACAAAGATAAATGCAGCAAATGATACCCAGAATAATCTTCCGTCCATTTTTCTTGATAAACTTCAACATATTTATCACTCTCCTTCATTAGAGAGCCTGCAAATTTTGCGTAAAACGGAAAGAGACCTTGTTTCCAAAGCCTCTCCCGCTTGATACCCCACCTTACTTCTTAGGCAGGATTTTCTGTAGCAAACCTCTTGTCATCGGAGATTTGATCGTACCGAATTCCTCGAAATGCAATGCTTTCCTGAGCCAGACATCGTAGAAGATAAATCCAGCAACAGGCACCACAGTCTGTAAACCGATATTGACCCAGTCTTTGATTTCCCTACGTTTCGTAGCAGTTTTCTCATTCTGCGCCTTATCGTAGTCAATCTTAGACTGAACCAACTTAGCTACAGCCTCCGATGCCTTTACTTTTTCATCAGTACCTCCGTTCAGGGCATTGACATCGTCGATTGCCGATTCGATCGCCTCATCCAATTTCTTTTCGATTTCCATAGTAGAACTCCTTTCTAGAATTTTGGATATGGTATCCATAATATAAACTGTTATTCTTGCGTAGAATCGAGGTAATTATTCTCCGTGACAGACACTACTACATCTCTTCCAGGCATTAAATCGCTCATCATTCCTTTATCAATCTCAAGCCACAAAGAAGAGCTCCCGTCAAGGTCTGAGTGATCGATATTAATTCGTCCTACTTTCGGTGGATACCTCTTTTCAGCTTTTTGGATTCCAACGATAAGACCAATTGCAAAAGCAACGAGCATTCCAGTAACAAGAATCAAAACAAGGAAAATATCAAACATTTCTTTCTCCTTTCTTTAAGTAGAGCAGCCACAGGTATAAACAGGATCGTCATTGTATTGAGGCGAGTTTTGAAATACAACGGTCGGACTATAAGACTTAATTTCTTTAATTGCTTCTGTCTTGTTTTTAGAAGAAAGATCCAAAATATTCAAATCCCAGATTACGTCGCAAGGGGTTAAGAAACCAATTCCAAAATACCTTTCTGAGATTTTTAATGTAGCGTGGCCATTTTCTTTGAGATTGTCAAGAATAAGATCCATTCCAAAAGATGGATTCGTATCGCAGAACTTCTTGATTTCCCCGTACAAAAGTTTTCCTGCAAAGTCTGTTCCAAAATATAAATCGACAAGGTGCAAAACAAGCATACGAGATCTCCTTTCTAGTTAAAGAGAAAAGAGCCTTTGCTTTAAAGACTCTAATCTCTGTCGTGGTTACTTCTTCAGCCACCGGAAAAACTTTTTGACGAGCTGCCAAATTATGCCGAATCCTCCAAAGATCGCTCCGATCAATGCGAGAATCCCAAGCAGAAAGACAGCCAAAATAAATAATAACAATCCTTCCATGACTTATAGTCACCTCCTTCATAATATAAGCTGTGAAATTTGCGGGCCACAAAGAAAAAAAAGGGAAAGAGCCCCTTAGGGCTCCTCCACCTCGTCAGAATTTTCCGTTCCATATCCATAAAGGTTTATCATTTCTTCATGCATCTCCTTCTCTTTCGTAGCGTTGACCACCAGCCAAATGGCATAGACAATCCCCATGATGACGGCCAATACAGTTCCGCCAACACAGGCTTTCACATACGTTCCATTTGTCCAGGGTTTGTTCCACCAATTCTTAAGAGCGTTTTTCATGATTCAAACTCCTTTACAGTAAATATTTGGAATATTCTTCCATAATATAAGCTGCGGAAATCGCGTGGCAGAAAAAAAAACAAAAGGGGTTGTTAGCCCCAATTGTCGGTTTAATAAACCAAGGTAAACGCCGTAAAGCAAACCGTAACGTCGCCTTCATCAGTATCCTGAACGTCGACACGAACGCTTCCGTCAGGAAGAATGTCAATAATCTCATATTGAGCATCTTCCCCGAATCGTTGTTCGATCATTTCAGGGATCTGCATGACTTCGTATTCCGGTTTGTTTGCAGCATAACCTGCCATAAAACCAACAATAGCGATAACAATCCCAATTGCAGCGATAATAACATTCTTTTTCATAATATAATCTCCTTTACATTTTATTATAAATAAGTGTCTTATCTTCATAATATGTG
>ERZ1090861.721-NODE-721-length-19291-cov-5.941204_pt1 | contig 19291 bp, 19 predicted proteins | sample MGYA00478482_ERZ1090861 | MGnify/ENA primary metagenome ERZ1090861 (study PRJEB33644, sample SAMEA5815744) | chicken gut metagenome | biome: Chicken; feature: Gastrointestinal Tract; material: Caecum | place: Ireland | collected 2019-01-01 | study: A study of the... | reverse complement strand
GCGTAGAGTTTTGCTGATCTCGGAGTATTATCGGGGTGTTCCGGATGCGTGTTTATCCCGTAAAATGAGTATTGCGTCGACATTGAATAATTAAAAATAATTAATACTACTAACTTTGCGGATTTGCAACGGGCATGACGCGAGCCGAAAGATCCGGTGTCCATAATTCCGTGAGATGCGGTACATGCGAGGCGGTATTTGCGGGCCGACGTCGGCATAGGAAAAAGCGCTGGGCGCGATGCGGTGTGTTTGTTGTCGCGCGTGCGGGGCGGATATTTGTTTGTGGTCAACGTCGAACGATCGTCCGTTTCGATGGCGTGAGCATTCGGGGTATCGCGTCTGAGCGGTAAGTGACCGATGAGCGGGGGAGATCCTCGCATAAGCGGCGTTTTGGCAGACGGCGGCAGATGATCGATGCGGTTTCGATCGGGAAAGTGCGCAGTGAGATAACGGCTTTAGTCGGATCGGGTTTTCGGTCTTGTTTCGGTAAAAAATCGGCGAAAAAAAGCGGACGCCGTAGCGCCCGCAACGTTGTGTACGCTTTCAGTTAGTCGTTGTTGACGGCTTTGTCCATCGTTCTAAGACATCTGGTGCAGACGTAAGCCCTCGTCGTCTTGCCGGTCTCGCTTACGAGATCGACTTTCTGAACGTTGGCACCCCAAGCTCTTCTGTATTTACGGTTCGAGTGGCTGACCTTATTGCCGCTCAAACGTCCCTTTCCGCATATACTGCAAACTTTCGACATAGAGATGACCTCCTGTATATTTCGTGCTTATCTATATTAGCACTAAATTTGCGCCAAAGCAAGCTATTCGACAACGATTTTTATAAATTTTTCCTTAAAAAGGTTATAATTCGGTCGGGCGGCAGCGTATTTTCGGGCAAACGCTTGCAAATAGAGCGCTCATCGTGTAATATAATAGCGTATAGGCGTGCGGACGCACGCCGCGGTACAGGGCGAGGATATGTCAGTCAAAACATTGAACAGATTCGGCAAGATCACGATAACCGACAACGCGATAGCGATGACGGCGCATTACGCCGCGTCCGAATGTTACGGCGTTGTCGATCTTGTTTCCCGCAAACTGACCGACAGTATAATAGAATTGTTCAAGGGAACTCCGACCGCCAAAGGCGTAGTCGTAGAGACCGTAAATAATAAAATATACCTCGAATTGTACGTGGTATTGAGTGACGGCGTTAACGTAGAAGCGATCTGCGATTCCGTGAGAAGCACGGTAAAATATATTGTGGAAACTTTCACCGGTATGAGAGTCAGCGAGATCGTGGTCAACGTCGTCGGAGTGAAACTCTGAGTGGAGAAAACCGATGAAAGTAATCGATAACATCAAATTAAAGGAGATGTTTGTCGGAGGATATAAAAATCTGCTTGCGCATAAGGCGGAAGTCGATTCGCTGAACGTGTTCCCCGTTCCCGACGGAGATACCGGCACGAATATGTCTTTGACCCTCGCCTCTGCGGTAAAGGAGATAGAATCGACGGAGGGGGATTGTGCGCAGCTTCTGACGGAGTTTGCGAGAGGAGCGCTCAAAGGAGCGCGAGGTAATTCCGGCGTCATCTTATCGCAGATAATCAAGGGGCTTGCCCGATATCTGGGCGACGAGCCTCAGATCACCACAAAGGCGTTCGCAAAGGCGCTCGCAAGCGCGCGCGACGTCGCATACAGCGCGGTCACGAAACCGAAAGAAGGCACTGTCTTGACAGTGATACGCTCTATGGCGGAACACGCTCCGTCGTTGGCGTCGAAAAATTCTTCCTTCCTGACGTTCTTCGAGGCGTTGCTCGCAAAGGGCGAAGAGACTCTTCAGAGAACGCCCGATATGCTCCCCGTCCTCAAAAAGGCAGGCGTCGTCGACGCAGGAGGCAGGGGGCTTTTGTATGTATTCCAGGGCTTCTGGATGGCGCTTGCCGGCAAGGAGATCGCAGATATCGAAACCGAGGCGGAGCATACCCGTCCCGTTCTTCCGCAATTCGACGCGGTCGGCAGCGACGAACACGATCTCGACAATATCAAGTTCGCGTATTGTACGGAATACTTTATAATCAACCTGAAAAAACATATAACCGAAGAAGATATTGAAAAACTTCGCGACAAGTTGATGCAGATAGGCGACTGCGTGATCGTCATCGGGGACGTAAGTCTTGTCAAGGTGCACGTTCATACCAATACGCCCAACAAGGCGTTGTACTACGCATTGCAGCTGGGCGAGATAGATAAGATCAAGATCGAAAATATGCTCGAACAGCACCGCGCATTGGTCAAGACGCGCGAGGCGAACAAGAAACCTCTCGGTATGGTCGCTATCTGTGCGGGCGAAGGATTCGCTTCTCTGTTTAAGGAATTGTCCGTGGACGAGATAATCGAGGGCGGACAGACGATGAATCCGAGCGTGGACGACATATTGCACGCCGTGGAGAAGGTCAATTCCGACAACGTGATCATACTGCCCAACAACAAGAACATCATCATGGCGGCGGAGCGCGTGGCGGAACTGACTCAGAAGCATTGTTACGTGCTGCCGACCGCGGAAGTGCCCGAGGGTATCAGCGCGGCGATCGTTTTCGATCCCTCTCTCGACGCGGATACCAATGTGGAGCAGATGAAGGAGGCTTTCTCGCGCACGAACTGCGGAGAAGTCACCTGCGCGGTGCGTAAGACGGAACTGGACGGATTCTCGATAAAGGTCGGGGATTACATCGGGCTGGATTCCAAGAAGATCGTTTCTCACGCCAAGAATCTCGAAAAAGCTACGCTGGGGCTTGTGGACAAACTCGTGTCGGACGACAGCGAGGTCGTCACGGTCTATTACGGCGCAGACGTGACCAAGGAAGATTCGGAGAAGATGGTCGCGTCTATCGAGGAAAAGTATCCCGACTACGACGTGGTCTGCTACTACGGAGGACAGCCTCATTATTTCTACATGATATCCGTAGAGTGAGGAAATAAAGGCAGTAAGAGTCGAGCCGCGTCTCCGCAAAATGCGGGCGCGGCTTTTTCAGAGGAAAAATCATAGAGGAAAAATCATGCGGTTGGACGAACTCAAAGGCATAGGAGATAAAACGCTTGCAAAACTGAACGGGCTGGGCGTATACGACGTGTACGACCTGCTCGACTTTTTGCCATCCGAATATTGGGACATGACGAAGGAGGGGGATCTCTCGCTTGCGGAAGAGGGGGAATATCTTCTTCTCAAAGGGCGGGTGCGCAAGCTGACAAAACTCGTACGGAGAGGAAGTCTTAACTTCTTTGCGGCGACCGTCGATACTCCGAGCGGCGCGATAAAGGCCGTATGGTTCAACGCGCCCTATCTGCGCTCTAATCTGGAAGAGGGCGCGGATATCACGCTGTGGGGCAAGCTGACCGTAAAGAAAGGCGTCAGGGAATTTATCAATCCGGGGTTCGAAGGCTCGGGAGGCGACAGGCTGAAAGGTATCGTGCCCATCTATCCCGCGAAAGGGCAGATAGGTCAGAGCCTTATCCGCAAGCTGACTGCGGAATGCGTAGACAAGGTGTATGTGCCTCCTCTTGCGGACGTCGCTTCGGGCATGAGCCTTGCCGAGGCGTATCGCGCCGCGCATATGCCGACCAACGTAAAGAGGGCGTACGACGGGCTGCGGAGAATAGCTCTGGAAGAGCTGACCGCGCGTCTTGCGGCGTACAGGTTAGAGAAGAGCAGGGAGGACAAGGTCAAGAAAAACCGATTCGATCTGCCGTTTTCTGTTATGGACGATCTGGTAAAGGAATTGCCTTTCGAACTTACGGAGAGTCAACGCGCCGCCATAGACGATATCGTGCGGGACATGAGGTCGGATTCCAAGATGAACCGCATGATAGTGGGCGACGTGGGGTCGGGCAAGACGGTGGTCGCTCTGCTGACGATGGCGTATGCGGCAAGGTGCGGTGCGCAGAGCGTGCTCATGGCTCCGACCGAGATATTGGCTGCTCAGCACTATAAGACCGCGACAGGGCTTCTCGAAGGCTCCGGTATAAGCTGCGAATTGCTTACGGGAAGCTCGACGGCGGCGCAGAAGAGGAAGGTCTGTGCCCTTACGGAAAGCGGAGGCGTCGATATACTCATAGGGACGCATGCGGTGCTGTCGGACAGCGTAAAGTTCGCAAACCTCGGATATGCCGTCGTGGACGAACTGCATAAATTCGGCGTAAGGCAGAAAAGTACGCTGGAAAATAAATCTTACGGCGTGGACGTCGCCGTCATGAGCGCTACGCCGATACCTCGCGCGTTGGCGCTTGCCGAATACGGCGACATTTTCGTAAGCGGGATAGAGAGCCGCAAGACCGACGGAGAATACGCTTCCACTCACGTGATAACGGATGAAAAACTCGACGCGATGTTCGGGTTTATCAGGGAGCGCGCTCTTGCCGGAGATCAGATATATATAGTTTGTCCGCGCGTCGAGGACAGCGAAGGGATCGAGCTTGTTTCCGCGAAAAGCGTGTATGCAGAGCTGTCCGGCGGCGCGCTTGCGGGCGTTTCCGTGGGATTGGTATACGGATCTATGGCGGAAAAACGCAAGAGCGAGACGATGGAGGCTTTTTCTGAGGGCAAGATAAGCGTTCTGATCGCTACGGGGGGCGTGGAAGTGGGCGGGAGTGTCCCGGAGCCGCAGTGATGGCGGTACTTCATTCGGACCGCTTCGGACTTGCGTCTTTACATCAGCTCAGAGGCAGAGTCGGAAGGCGCAAGGGGATGAAGTCGTATTGTTTTCTTCATACTTCAAAAAGAGATTGCGAAAGGCTGAAGATCATGGAAAAGGAGCGCGACGGCTTCAAGCTCGCCGAGGAGGACGCCATGCAGCGCGGGTTCGGAGATTTTCTCGGCGTAAGACAGAGCGGAGGGGCCGGATTCAGGATAGATATGGCTTTGCTCAAAGAAAGCAAGCGGTGTGCGGAGGCTTTGTTCGCCCCGGGCAACGAGGCGTTGCTTGAACATTATAGGATCAAACAGTTCTCGGATAAGGCGAAAAACATAAGTATGAACTGAAAATCAGGGCGAAAGTATTCTAAAATAACGCTATTTTTATAATAATCGACCTTAAAATACACAGATGTCGCTTTATTTTGCGCGAAAATTTTATTTATTAATTTATTCGGCAATCGATAGACTTGCCGCGCGGGTTTGGTTTATAATTGTTCTATCACGGATCCGGACAAAGGTATGATAGAGAAATTCAAACAGCCGTCGGGCGTTAAAGATTCGCTTCCGACGGAATGCATCGCAAAGAAAAAAACGGAAGAGATCCTGCTCGCGAAGTTCGCTTCGTACGGCTGCCGTCAGATCGATACTCCCGTATTGGAATACGGGGAGATGTATGCGGGCGCGGGCAGGTACGAACTGCGCAGGCTCTTCAAGCTGACGGACACCGACGGCAATCTGCTCGTGCTCCGTCCCGACATGACCATGCCCATTTCGCGTATAGTCGCGACCAAGTTCGAGCCGGGCAGTTACAAGCTGTGCTATCTCGGAAAGACTTTCCGTCTTGCACCGAGGAGCGGTCTGCGCGAGTTCACGCAGGCGGGGGTCGAATATATGGGCTGCCCCGGCACGGCTTTCGACGCAGAGGCGGTGGCTTTGGCGATCGAGGCGTTGCGGGCGTGCGGACTCGACGGCTTTATAATCGACATCGGTCACGTAGGTTTCTTCGGCGGTATACTTGACCTGCTCGGGCTCGATCCCAAAAAGAGAGACGAACTCGCCGCTCTTGTGGAGCGTAAAGACGTGATAGGAGAGAGTCTTTTTGCGGCGCGCGAAGGGCTCGATCCCGAAATCATGAAACTTTTGTCCCGCCTGCCGATGCTGTTCGGCGACGGCAAGGTGTTGGACGAAGCGGAAAGATTGTGCATGAACGACGCGATGCGACGTTCCGTAAGCGAGCTCAAAGCGTTGGACGCGGCGCTGGTCGCGGCGGGATACGGCGACAGGATCAGTTACGATCTCTCTCTCGTAGGCGAGATGTCGTATTACAGCGGACTGGTATTCAAAGGGCTGTGCGAGGGCGCGGGCTCTCCCGTGCTTTCGGGCGGAAGATACGACAGGCTCTGCGACGCGTTCGGCAGAAGGGTGCCGTCCGTGGGGTTCGCGGTCGGGGTGGACGTGCTGACCGAGGCTCTCGGAAGCGCGGGCTCCGACGAAATCAGAGTGTATTCGGCGGTCGGCTGCGACGGCGACGCACGTTCGGTCGGAGCGGCGCTGGCGCTTGCGGCAAAACTTTCTTCGGAAGGCAGAACGGTGGAACTGCTCGGCGAATGCGAAGAGGAGTCGGTGGCGTCGGCGGCTGCCGAAAGAAGGATATATTATCGCCGCGGCGAGGAGATAAGGCTGTGACGAGAGGAAAAAACAATATGGACAAAACGGTTACGTTCGCGCTCGCCAAAGGCAGGCTTGCGGAGAAGTCCGCCGAGATACTGCAAGAGTGCGGCATCGACTGCGCGAACATTCTCGAACCGACCAGAAAACTTATATTGACCGACGCGAGCGGCGCATACGGATTCATATTCGTAAAGCCCAGCGACGTGCCGGTGTATGTGGAACGAGGCGTCGCCGACATCGGGGTGGTCGGCAAGGATACTCTGTTGGAATCGGGAGCCGACGTCTACGAGCTCGCCGATCTCGAATTCGCGAAATGCAAACTTGCGCTCGCGGGTTATCCCGGGTTTGACGTCAAGGCCGCGCGCAACGGTCTGAAAGTCGCTACCAAATACGGCGCGTTTGCCCGCGGTTATTTCGAAAGCCGAGGACTGAACGCCGACATAATCCCCCTGCACGGGTCGATAGAACTCGGGCCTATAGTGGGGTTGTCGGACATCATTCTCGACATAGTGGAGAGCGGTAAAACGCTGAAAGAAAACGGACTTGTGGTATTGGAAGAGATATGCGACTGCTCGGCAAGACTGATAGTCAACAAGGTCGCTCTCAAAACGAAATCGTCCGCGCTCATACCGCTCGTGGAGAAGATAAACGCTGCGGTCGCTGCGCGTAAGGCGGCTAAGGAAGACAGGGCCCGGGAAGTCGGAAATTAAAAAGTAAAACAGATGCTACGGCGCCGAACGGCGCGCAGGTACGATATACAGCGTACAAAAACTTAAAGAGGATGTTATGATACCCGTTTTGAGATACGGAAAGGACGATACGGACAAGGTGTTCAGGCGCACGCAGCTCGGCGATAAGGAGCGTGCGGCGGCGGTGGCTCAGATCGTTGCGGACGTGAGGGCGCGCGGCGACGAAGCGCTGTTCGGTTATGCCGAAAAGTTCGATAAGACGACGCTCGACAAGACGAACGTGCGAATATCGGAACGGGAGATAGCGGCGGCTTGCTCCGAGGTCCCCGCCGGACTTGCCGCAAGTCTGAAAAGAGCGGCAAAAAACATTTACGACTATCACGCAAGACAGAAGGAAAAGTTTGCGGACGAATATCACGCCGCGGGAAAGTCGAGCGTGTTGGGGTGGAGATACAGACCTTTGCGCAGGGTCGGGCTGTACGTGCCCGGCGGCAAGGCGAGCTATCCGTCCACTGTGCTCATGACCGCGATCCCCGCGCTCGCCGCGGGCGTGGAAGAGTTGGTCGTGTGTACGCCCAATCTCAACAATCCTCTGATAGCAGCCGCGTGCGCGGAGTGCGGCATAAAGGAAATATACCGCGTGGGAGGCGCCCAGGCGATAGCCGCGATGGCGTACGGCACCGAGAGCGTGCCCCGCGTCGACCTAATCGCAGGTCCGGGCAACGTCTACGTCACGCTTGCGAAGAAACAGGTGTTCGGCGACGTCGCGGTCGATATGATCGCGGGTCCGAGCGAGATATTGGTCATAGCCGACGACGGAGCGAACGCCGCATGGGTCGCCGCGGATATGCTGTCGCAGGCCGAACACGACGAGTCCGCCGCGAGCATACTGGTGACCGACAGCGAGGCGTTTGCCGCCTCGGTCGCCGCGGAGATAGACGCGCAGACGGCGCGGCTGCCGAGAAAGGAAATAATCGGGAAGTCGTTGCAAAACAACGGCGCGATCATCGTATGCGCCGATATGAAAGAGGCTGTCGCGATCGCCAACAGAGTCGCTCCCGAGCATCTGGAAGTGTGTACGCGCGACGCGGACGAAGTCGCCGCCGCGATCACCGACGCGGGCGCGGTGTTTGTGGGCAATTATTCGCCCGAACCGCTCGGGGACTATTTTGCGGGACCCTCGCACGTGCTCCCGACCAGCGGCAGCGCAAGGTTCAGCTCGGTGCTGAGCGTGGATACGTTCATGAAGAAGATAAGTTATATCAGATATTCGGGCGAGGATCTGCTCGCCGCCGCCGACGATATCGTCGCGATAGCGGAGAGCGAAGGGTTCGGCGCCCATGCAAATACGATAAAAAGGAGAGTGCAGGATGACAGACAAAGCTAAAACCGTTAAGAGAAGCGCGCAGTTATGCCGCGATACCAAGGAAACGCACATTAAGCTGTTCGTCGATCTCGATCCCGATAAGACGGAAAGACAGGTCACGGTCGACAGCGGGATAGGCTTTTTCGATCATATGCTGGAACTGTTCGGATATCACTCGCGTTTCGGTTTCGAACTGGAATGCAAGGGCGATACCAAAGTGGACGGACACCACTCGGTCGAGGACGTCGGCATAGCGCTCGGCAAGGCGCTCGCGCAGGCGGTCGGGGACAAAAAGGGCATAGCGCGTTACGCGACGGTGACGATCCCGATGGACGAAGCTCTCGCTACAGTCAGCGTGGATCTCAGCGGCAGACCGTATCTCGTATTCAACGCCGATTTTTCCTGCGACAAGGTTGGGGATTTCGATCTGGAACTCATAGAAGAGTTTTTCAGGGCGGTCGCCACTTACGGCGGTATAACGCTTCACATAAACCTGCATTACGGGTCGAACAATCACCACAAAGCGGAAGCGGTGTTCAAGGCGTTCGCAAGAGCGATCGCAAAGGCGGTCGAGATCGTTTCGGACGAGGTGCCGTCTTCCAAAGGTATGCTCGAATGATCGCGATCGTCGATTACGGAATGGGCAATCTGCGCAGCGTGCAGAAAGCTTTTCAGTATCTCGGTCTGGACGCAAGGATAGGCTCGGACAGGTTGTTGCTGTCCGACGCGTCTCACATAGTGCTGCCCGGAGTGGGCGCGTTCGCAGACGCGGCGGCGGCTCTGCGCCGCACGGGACTGGACGGGGAGATAAAACGTCAGACGGCGGCGGGCAAACCGTTTTTGGGGATATGCCTCGGGATGCAGCTTCTGTTCGACAGAAGCTTCGAGGACGGCGAATACGAAGGACTTTCGCTGATACCCGGAGAGGTGCGCCGTTTTGCGGTAAAAGACCTCAAAGTGCCGCACATCGGCTGGAATACGGTCCGCAAGGTCAAGGAAACGCCGCTGTTTGCGGGCGCGGAGGACATGACGTTCTATTTCGTACACAGCTATCATGCTGCGGACGTTGCGGAAGACTGCGTCGAAACGGTGTGCGATTACGGCTGTACGTTCGTGTCGTCGGTCAACAGGGATAACGTGTACGGCGTGCAGTTCCATCCCGAAAAGAGCGGCGAAGCGGGGCTGAAACTGTTGAAGAATTTCGGAGGTATGGCATGATACTTTTCCCCGCGGTCGATATCCTGGACGGCAGAGCGGTCAGACTGCTTTACGGCAGGAGGGAAAACGTCACGGATTACGGCTCTCCTGTGGAAACCGCCGTGCGTTGGCGCGACGAGGGCGCGAAATTTCTGCACGTGGTCGATCTCAACGGCGCGTTCGGCGACGGAAACAACGGAGCCGTCATCAAAGAGATAGTCAGGGAAACGGGGCTGCCCGTGCAGGTGGGCGGAGGCGTAAATTCCGTAGACAAAGCCGCCTATTATCTGGAAGAAGCGGGCGCGGAAAGGGTGATACTCGGTTCGGCGATCGCGCTCGATCCCGACGCCGCGGACAGGATATGCTCGCGGTTTTACGGCAAAGCGGTCGCGGGCATAGACGTTAAGGACGGTTTCGTCGCAGTCAAAGGCTGGGTGAAAAACAGTTCCATGACCGCCGTTCAGGCGGCTTTGGCGATGAAGGAGAGAGGCTCGGACACCGTCGTATATACCGACATATCGCGCGACGGCGCGTTGACCGGCGTGAACGTGCGCGCCACGGTCGAATTGGGCGAGCAGACGGGCATGAACATAATAGCGAGCGGCGGGTTAAGTTCGACAGACGATATATCCGCGCTTGCGAAAGCGGGCGTTTACGGCGCGATACTCGGCAGAGCGATATATACGGGCAACGTCAGACTGCCCGAAGCGTTGGCGCTCGCAGAGGAGGCGTAAATGCTGGCAAAGAGGATAATCCCCTGCCTGGATATCAAGAACGGCAGAGTCGTAAAGGGAGTCAATTTCGTGGATCTCGTCGACGCGGGCGATCCCGTGGAAGCGGCGAGAGCGTACAACGATATGCGCGCGGACGAGATCGTTTTCCTCGACATAACCGCGACCCACGAGGGCAGGAATACCATGTACGACGTGATAGCAAAGGCGGCGGAGCAGGTATTCATTCCTCTGACTGTCGGGGGAGGGATAAGCTCGGTAGACCATTTTCGAAAATTGCTTTCGCTCGGCGCGGACAAGATCAGCGTCAATTCCGCTGCGTTCAGACGGCCGGAACTCATCACCGAGGCGGCTTTGAAATTCGGTTCGCAGTGCGTGGTCGTCGCGATCGACGCCAAGCGCAACGCGGAGGGATCGTTCAACGTCTGGCTCAACGGCGGCAGGATCGACACGGGCTGCGACGCCGTGGAATGGGCGGCGCGGGCTGTCGAACTGGGCGCGGGCGAGATCCTTCTGACGAGTATGGACTGCGACGGTACCAAAAACGGCTACGATACGGAACTCACGCGCAGGGTGTCCGAAGCCGTTTCCGTGCCGGTGATCGCCAGCGGAGGAGCGGGCAGACCCGAGCATTTCGCCGAGGCTTTGACCGAAGGAAAGGCGGACGCGGCGCTCGCGGCGTCGCTGTTCCATTTCGGAGAACTCGGGATAGGAGAGTTGAAAGAGTATCTTTCGGCACGCGGTATCTGCGTGAGAAAATAGAAAAATTTCGGAAAGGAAAGTATATGGAAGTCAAAGATTTCAAATTCGACGACAAGGGGCTGATATGCGCCATAGCTCAGGACGCGCATACCGGAGAAGTGCTTATGCAGGCTTACATGAATGCGGAAGCGCTTCAAAAGACTTTGGATAGCGGATGGGCGCACTATTACAGCCGCTCGCGCAAATGTCTTTGGAAAAAGGGCGAGTCCAGCGGACATCTGCAAAAGGTGATATCCGTCGCGTACGACTGCGACGCGGACTGCGTGCTTCTGCGAATAGAACAGACGGGCGCGGCTTGCCATACCGGCAACAGAAGCTGTTTTTACCGTACGCTCAAAGAATTCGGACACGTGCCCGATTACAAGACCGTTTTCGGGGAGGAGAACACCGTTCGGGAACGCAAAGAGCGTCCCGTAGAAGGATCTTATACCAATTATCTGCTCGCCAAAGGCACCGAAAAGATATGCAAGAAGATAGGAGAAGAGGCGACGGAAACGGTCATTGCCGCCTGCCGCGACAAAAGGCAGGAGATGATCGGCGAACTCTGCGATCTTTTTTATCATTCGCTCGTCCTCATGGCGGACAAGGACGTCTCACTTTCGGATATATTCGCCGAGCTCGAGCGCCGCAGCGGAAAGGCTCCCGATCCCAAATACGCCGCGGGCAATATAGCGACCAATACCGACAAGATAAAAAACGAAAAATAAAAACCGCCGTACGGTTTTCGCAAAACCCGTCCGCCGCCTTTTACGGGCGGCGTTAAATGTTTTATTTCAGAAACTTCGTTGAAGAAATATTGATATTGACAAAAAATTACTTTAATGATATAGTTTTATTAGCTGTGAAGCGTTTTAGGAGGTGAGTATGAGTATTTCGGCAAAAAAGAAATTAAAAATTGCGGCAATTGCGCTTTTAACCTGCATTATGGGTGCAATCATATTTTCAGGCTTGAATACGGCAATTGCAGAAACGCAATACGAGATTACCGGCAGAGGCGCCAGAAATGTTTCAGGAGAGATGTCTGTGGGCGGTGTGACTCTCTATTATTACTTCAAAACCGTTAATAATTGGGATTGGGGAGCACTGAAAGACACTATAGATTGCAAACTCGATGTGGAAGGAAATTCCATACCATGTTCGTATTATTTGACTTTCAGATACTACGACAGTAACGGTAAACTAATTGCAGACTCCGATGGTAGTCAATCATATACGTGTTCCGGAACGGGAAACAATAATTATTGGACGGTTTGGGCATTCAGCAAAAAGGTGACCAGAGTTACGATAAAAGGCAATGTTTCTTTGAACTCGTATAACGTAACCGTAGATCTGGATCTCAACTTTTACGATAACTGATTGAAGAGTTGAGATAATTATACGCTTCACAGCTTGATGAAGATGAAAAAGCTCGCGTTTACGACAAGCTATATAGCGGAAACGCTGAAAAACCGCACCGTTACCGTATTGCTGATAATTTTTTCGACGCTTGTCGGAGGATATCTGTCCACGTACGTTTACGGAATGATGCGTATGCAGTTCGGTTCTCCTGACAGGGCGTTTGTGCCCGTTTACGTCATAACGCATCAATCATACGAGGGAGAATTTTCTCAGGACGACTTCTTTGCGTTCGTGCCGATAGCGATGAGTACCGATCCTCTCGCCAACAGAGCAGCGAATTCGGGCGTTGCCGACAAGGCGGTCGCAAGTTTCGATTACGCCGACGGCATTTGCGGGGCGGATCCGGTTTTCGGTCGGACCGTATGCTTCGGTTGGGGAGAAAGATACGATTTTACCGAGAAGCAGAAAGAGGACGGCGCGGCGGTCGTGTGTATCCCTCGTTACATAGCGGACGGATACTGTATCGATACGGGCGATACGGTGTCCGTGTTCGGGCAGGAACTGGAGGTGGTCGGCGTCACGGACGACAGCGAATATCCGGTGGTACCGTACACATTCGTCTTTTCGAATGCGGAGGTGATCTACGCGAATTATACTTTTGTTCCCGACCGCGTTCTCAGCGATGAAGAGACGGCTTCCATAGGCAGGGCGTCGGGGGTAGGCGTGAACGAACAGACACCGCTGTTTATCGTGCTGTTCGTCGTTTCCACGGTGTTCTGCGCTTTGAATACTTTGATAGCGGCGCTGTACATAATAAAAAGATCGAAAAGAAAGTACAGAGTGTGCAAGATGCTCGGAGCGGGCAATGCTCTCATAGCGTTCGCCATGTTCTGCGAATTGGCATTGCTTTCTCTGTCGGGCACGGTCGCGGGATATTTTATCGGATCTGCCGTGTACGGATTTATCGGCGGAACAGAAATATCGGGCGCGTTGGGAATAGGCGACGCCGCCGCAGTGATAGCGGTAAATATCGTTACGGTATGCATTTGCGCGGCTTATGCCGTCGTAAAGCGCGTGCGCGCGGTGCCTTGCAGAGGGTAATATGAATACGGCGCGATATATTTTTTCCAAGGTAAAAAGATGTTGGTATATAGACGTGATCCTTTCTGTAGAGATCGCCGCATTTTTGATATTCGGGGCTATGACTTATGCAATGCTCGGATCGCAGGACGAAGGAAACGCTCCTTCTCCTTCGGACGGCGCGGAGTATATCGTTTTGGATCCGGAAACGTTTGCCGCCGCAAAAGAAGCCGGTATAGGCGAGGATTGGTCGTATACTTATCCCGCAGTTGTATTTGACGGAAAAGGGTTTTCATACTCGTTTACGGCGGTCGGGGCCGATATCGCCGCGCGCGTCCGTCCCGATATGGAAGAGGGAGAGTGGTATGGCGGCGTAGAAACGACGGCTTACGCTGTCGTTACGGACGCATATTACGCCGACGTCAACGGCATCGAGGCGGGAGATATCCTCGAATTGTCGTACTATGACGGAGAGGTTGTGCAAAAGGTCGAAGCAACGGTGTGCGGCATATGCGCGACCGGACGGTCTTTCGCCGTCACGACGCACGGCATTGAGATGACGGATGCGGCTCCCGGCGCAGTCTATCTGTTTGTCGGTAACGGAGAAACAAGATTTTATCCCGCAAGACAGACTGTATCGGAAGAGGAGTTTTCCGCTGCGGTAAGATTTGCCGCAGTTGCCGATAACGTGACCGAAAAGGATGCGGCATGGCTTCGATTGTTCGGCGTGCCGACGTCGCAGAGCGAAGTCGTCGACAACGGCCGCGATATAATAGTTGCGCTCTGTATCGCATTCCTCCTGTTGGCGGTATCGACCGTAGCCGTATCTTCGGCGGTAATGCACGATATGCAGATAAAAGAAAACGCGATCGCGTATATTTTGGGATCCGACAGACTGAGGACTTTGGTCGCGGAAGCGGCGAGAGCCGCCCTCGTATTCGTGTTGCCTGCCGTTGCGGCGGCTGTCGTGATCGCCGCGTCGCTCCCGTTCAATGCGTTGATGACTTCGGATATGAACGGATATTTTGCGGCTTTGGGTATGATCGCCGCGGTATACTTTGCGGCTAACGCGGCGTCGTTTATCGCGCAGGCTAAATCAAAACCTTTGGACGGATTGAAGGAGGAATGACATGAGCTATATCGAACTGCACGGCGTTGAAAAGATATACAACAAGGGAAAGGGCAACGAAGTAAAGGCGTTGAGAGGCTTGGATCTCGTTGCGGAAAGAGGCGAAAGCGTCGCCGTTATGGGCGTTTCGGGGAGCGGTAAATCGACTTTGCTGCACGTGATCGGTACGTTGGACGATTACGAGGCGGGCAGTTATATTTTAGACGGCTGCGAAGTAAAAACGCTCAATGCGGCGCAAAAGGCAAGATTACGCAACGAAAAGATAGGCTTCGCGTTGCAGGATTTCGGATTGTTGGAGAGCGAGAGCGTGGCGTACAATATAAGACTGCCGCTGTATTTCGGGAAAGTAAAGGGCTCGGCGTTTGCGAAAAAGACCGAGGACGCGGCAAAGAGAATGGGGATAGCGGATCTGCTCAAAAGGAAAGTGTCGCAGCTGTCTGGGGGGCAAAAACAGAGAGTAGCCCTGGCAAGGGCAATAGTGACCGATCCCGAACTGATACTTGCGGACGAACCGACGAGCGCATTGGACAGAGCGACGTCCGACGATATAATAGGAGAATTTCTTAAACTGAACGCGGAAGGCAAAACCGTCGTCATGGTGACGCATGACGGTCATGTGGCGGAGAGGTTCGGCAGGACCGTATATATCGAGGACGGAAGGATAAAGGAGAAGTAAGAGTATCTTTCGTTAAAGAAAGGACGAAGCTGCCGAAGTGGGTGCCGAAAATGCGTTTTATCTGCACGGGTACGAAAAAAGTATAAAAAAGCTCCGCCGAGGCGGAGCTTCCCGATTTGGTTTCAGATCCTGTCTATACGCATGATATTCATTGCGTCGGAATTGAATCCCGAAGTGGTGGCGACGGTCACGACAGTATCTCCGGATTTTACGGCGTTGAAGTAGCGCGCGACTTGCGCGGCGTGTTCGAATACTTTGGACATATCTGTTTGCTCGGCGCCTTGCAGGGGGTATACGCCCCAGCTGAGCGCGAGTTGGTAATACGCCTTCTCGGTCGTCGTGACGGCGATTATCGGGCAGGCGGGACGGAAGCGGCTCACGAGCTTTGCGGTCCGACCGCTGCGGGTGGCGACTATGATCGCGTTGCAGTCGAGATCGTACGACGCTTTGACCGCAGATGCCGACATCGCGTCCGCGATCGTTTTCAGATCGAAGTCGCTGAGCATATTGAACCGCTTGCGGTAGTGTATCGAACTTTCGGTATACTCCGCGATCGCCGACATCACCTTTATTGCCTGTACGGGATATTTTCCCGCGGCGGTCTCTCCCGACAGCATTATGGCTCCCGTACCGTCGTAGACGGCGTTGGCAACGTCGGAAGTTTCGGCTCTGGTGGGGCGGGGCTTTGTGATCATGCTCTCGAGCATTTCCGTAGCGGTGATCACGCGTTTGCCTGCCGCGCGAGCTTTTTTGATGAGCGATTTCTGTATTGCGGGAAGTTCGACGAACGGGACTTCCACGCCGAGATCGCCTCTTGCGACCATTATTCCGTCCGCAAGCGCGAGTATCTCGTCTATGTTGTCCACGCCCTTGCTCGATTCTATCTTCGCGATGACTTCGATGTGTTCGCCGCCGTTTTGCAGCAAAAAGTTTTTGAGTACGCGGATATCGTTGGCAGTGGATACGAACGAAGCGGCAATGAAATCCACGTCCTGCCGTATCCCGAACAGCAGGTCTTTCTTGTCCTGATCGCTCAGATAGGGCATATTGAGGACTACGCCGGGAACGTTGATGCTCTTGTGGTTGCTTATGACTCCGCCGATGACGACTTCCAACCTGACAGTTTCGTCCGCGATCTCTTTGACCTGCATACGTATCAAACCGTCGTTGATGAGCAGATGATCGCCTTTGTGCAACAGTTTGTAAAAGTCCGCGCAGGAAACGCTTGCGCGGTGCGAATTGCCCGTGACGGGTTCGTTGACTATCTCGAAAGAATCTCCGGCGACCACTTCGGCGCTGTCGTTTTCGAACATTCCGAGTCTTATCTCGGGGCCTCTCGTGTCCAGCATGAGAGCGACGGGGACGGACAGGTCGCGGCGCAGTTTTTTTACCGTCGCGATCCTCGACGCGTGTTCTTCGTGCGTCGCGTGACTCATGTTGATCCTCGCCACGTTCATACCTGCCTTGATCATGCCCGCGAGTATCTCCCCGTCGGCACAGGCGGGACCCAATGTCGCTATGATTTTGGTTTTTCGCATATTGTATTTCTCCTGTAATCGTAGCAATTATAAAGTATCCGCGCCTAAAAGTAAAACAAATTGAAGCCGCACGCCCGATAACGATAAAAACTTCACAATCCGGGACTCATGCGGAAAAGCTGCGGACGAATACAAGAGCGCTTACGAAAACGCGGGCAATCCGTATTGCGCGCAGGTCAAAGTATCCTATGCGGGGCATAGCTGCGATTACTTTATGGCAGGCAGAAGCAATCAACTTATCGCTTATTATACGGAATTGTTCATGGATACGTTGAGAATATGAGTCGTTGCGGCGGTATTTCGACAGAGAATGATCCGTAACAGGACAGGACAAAAGGGGGAGCGGGATAAACCGCTCCCGTGTTCCGAAAGTCGGGTCGAGGATTGTTTGCCCGAGTTGCGCCGTGCGCGTTTTGCGCGCTCAGTCCACGAATTTTATCTCGATATCTCCGTTGTTGCAATCTGCGAAAAACGATTTCGGACCGCCTTCCTTGAACTCGGGCAGATTGCAGTCGCCTTTTTTTGTCTTGCACGATACGGAGAAATCGTCCATGCTGCCTAAAACGGTACCTGTGATGTTTCCGTTTTTTGCAGTCAGGGCTATGGATTTTCCTGCGTTTATACGTTCGCAAACGATATTCCCTCCGTTGGAGTCGAGGCTCACACTGTCGGAAAACGACAGAGAAGTAACTTTGATGTCTTCGTTGGTGGTCTTTGCCGACAGATCGACGACCGTACCGTTCGGAATACTTATCTCTATCTTCCGATACTCTGCCGACGGCTTTACGCCGATGAAATCCGTCCATTCCTTGTCAAACGTCAGATTGACGGTCAAAGCGTTATCGGAAACGTCGATATAGAGAAATTCCTTTTCGCTGTCATAGTAATATATGTGGACCCGATCGTCTTCCGACGCGCGAATGTCCAATTCTCTGTCGGTCACGTCGATGACTATCCGCTCTATCGCGTTGCCTTCGGACGAGTATTCCTTTTGAGTGAAATCGTCCGTGTTTGCGCACCCAGCAAAAGAGAAGAGCAAGATCGCGCCGAATATCGCGAATACTGAAAACATGGATATTTTTTTCATGTACAATACCTCCCGAAGCCGTGTTGACAGGCTTTCTTATTTGATGTTATAATGATCGTAAACCTTTGTGTAACACAAATGTCAAGGGAAAACTGCGATCATGAAAGAATTTTTTTCCGTAAGCGAAACGGCAAAGATAGTCGGCATGACGGCGGAAGCGTTGCGGCACTACGACAGGATAGACCTGGTGAAGCCGGGCAAGGTGGACGAATGGACGGGATATCGCTACTATTCGCAGCAGGAGATCGTGCGGCTCGATACCGTAAAGACGTTGCGCAGTATGGATATGTCGTTGTCGGAGATCAAGCGGATCTTATCGTACGACGATTTCGCCAAGATCGTCGACACGTTGAAGAAGGCGGAAAAGAACGCGGATGAAAAAATAGCCGAATTGAATTACGCAAAGACTAAGATACGGCGCGCCCGACTTTATTATGAAAGCAAACTTGGCACAGAGAAGCCGACGGAGAAACCGCTCGTGAAATTTCTGCCTCGGCGCGTTGTGCTGTTGTCCGAATCATTGGAAACGCCCACGTTGGAAAATCTGAGGGGTTACCATCGTCATTTTTACAGACAACTACCCGAAGACGCGAAAGGAGAATTTGCTTTTGAGGACATGGCGGGTATCTACGAATGCGGCGGGCGGAGGAGTCTGTTTGCCGTATGTACCAAATACAGGAAGACGGACGGTATCATGATCCTGCCGCAGGGGAACTGGTTATGCGCCGAATGTACGGAGAAGAACCGCGACAGGGTGACCAAAGCTTTGATCGAAACGGCTAAGACCCGATACGGCGTCGTTCCGGAGTTTACCGTGCAGTTGATCGTCGTGTCGGGCATTCTTCAATGGAACTATCAGGCGCAGGTGTTTTTGTCGGAGTAGCGCACGGCGGAATTTCGATGGGAGAAAGACGACAAAGTGTCGTTGTTTCATATTTCGATATCGGGAAGGGAAGGGCGTGAAGCGATTACGGTATAATAGCGAGCCAAAATGGGAGGAAACCAAATCTGTGTCCGAGAGCGTGGTCGTTGCCGTATCGGAGCGGAGAGCGGGGCAAGGTGCGGAACAAAAAATGAGCGGCAAACGTGCCGCTCATTTTGGATCGCTTCAAGCCGAAGCTCGAAGCGTTGGTGGAACGATTGTAACGTAAAGCGAATTTATTTTAAAAACTAGTCCTATTTTAAAAAAATGATAATGAGCTATTAAAGTTTTGGAACCGTGCCAAAATATTCCGTAATTCTCGAATTTTGTTCTCTAAAAATTTTTCGTTGCGATTATGCTTAGCAATATCGTTTTGCTTAAAAAACTGATGCGCGAGGTAATTGCGCTTGTCTAAAATATATTCT
>ERZ1090861.720-NODE-720-length-19304-cov-6.995480_pt1 | contig 19304 bp, 26 predicted proteins | sample MGYA00478482_ERZ1090861 | MGnify/ENA primary metagenome ERZ1090861 (study PRJEB33644, sample SAMEA5815744) | chicken gut metagenome | biome: Chicken; feature: Gastrointestinal Tract; material: Caecum | place: Ireland | collected 2019-01-01 | study: A study of the... | reverse complement strand
CCCTGCCGCACCAAAATAAGCACGGCAGGGTTTTGACTACCGCTTACCGCCTCATCTCAGCAGCATCTGCAGCATATCTTTATCCGACTTGCGGAACGGCTTGACCTTGCACTCGTAGACCGTACCGTCCTCATCCTCGGAATGTACCGCATAACTGTATCCTTTGGAAACTCTGCCCGTCTTTTCATCCTCGATCTCATAAGGCACGAGTACGAGTTCCGCTTCCTTTGCGCCCGCATAGACGATATCCAGCACCGTATAACCCCCGAAATCGGGCGGCACGACCATCACGCGCACGTCCACCCCGCGAATATTTCCGCGGATAAAGTAGTTCTGATACATTTTACCGTCCTTTTCATGCGGTTCGCGTTCTACGATAATTTTTCCGTTCATTGCTTACCTGCCTCCTCTATTTTTCTTTGCATTCTCAATTTTCTCCTTGATCTCCTTCCACGGTCTTTTCGACATCTGACCGGCTTCCCTTTTAGAAAAACCCGCGTCGCGTGCCTGACCGTATTTGAACATCCCGCCGTGATCTTTCTGGCATTGCAGATACCCGGAACGCATTCCCGCTTCGTACGGGGTGAGTTCCTGACCTTCCTTGTCGCCCCACTTATGCACTTTCGCCTTGCGTTCCTCCGCATACCCTTTCGCACGCTTTCCGGGAACACTCCATCTGCCGTCCCGATACTTGTTCGGTTTGGATTCCGATGAATTGCCGTTTGCCTTGTTCGGCATAAATTTTTTACCTCCCAAAATCGATTCGCCCGTATCGCCGATAGCGCAGCGTTGTTTGCCCGTGTTGCCGATAGCGCAGCAAAAATAAATATGAAATTGTAAATATCGGTAACGGATGCTTTCCTTCGGACCTATGTCCCGTGCGTTCTCTGTCGGTGAGCGGCCGCTCTTACGCTTCAAAGCACCGCAACGGTACGCCTCTTTTTCTCCCGCATCCGATTACGCCAAAATCAATCGATATACGTCCGAACGTACATCGCGGTCTTGATGCGCCTGCCGTTCAGGTCAGCCCTGTCGGAAAACAACTCTTCAAATTCTCTGTCCCGCTCGGACGTACACAGAAAATAAGTGTCGCGGCTGAAAAGATACGTTCCCAGCTCGTCGTCCCGCAACACGATCTCTTGCCGGACGATGTATTCCCGCGTCCTGTACACATTCGTTGCATCAACCAGAAAATCCGGTATTTTCACAACCTGCATTGTCTTTCTCCTCCTTTGCAATTTCTTCCAGCAGATACTGATGTAACTGCCTGTTGACGTTTTTGATATGCCCTTCCGTCACGCCCCATTCCTGCGCGGCGGCTCGCTGCGTCTTGCCCTCTATATACAGCGCGCAAAAGAGCGCATATAATTTAGGCGATGCGCGGCTCATGTACGCCCTGTATTTCTCCGCCTTTTTCACTACGGTATTTTTGAAACCCGTGTCCTCCGCTCTGTCGAACATCGGCTTGTGCGTATAGTAATAACGAATGTCCGTCAGATCCGCCCTGATTTCCCGCTTTGTCATTTTGCGCCCTCCTTCTTTACCGGCAAGCCGAATTTTTTGATGATGTTTTCCATCAGTACCTTGTCCTCGCCCGAAAGCATTCCGCCGACCCGTTCCAAAAAACTCCGTTCCGGTTCCGACAGATACTTCTCATCCAACCTGTACCCGTCCATGACGTGAATACCGCCTCCCGTGCCCTTAGTGGTATAAATCGGGTAACTCTGCGAAAGCCGCACAACGTCATATTCAATTGTGCGTTTGCTCACGCCGAACTCGAAAGCGAGATTCTCTCTCGTTTCGTGCCGTCTGGCACATAACGCTTCCAAGATCGCGCGGCGCCTCTCCTCCGCCGTCAACCCGATTTCCTCCTCTGTTTGCTTTCTGCGCCTATTCTACAAGGTCAACTCGCAAGCTTTTTGCGACTTGCAAAAAATTTTTTGGCTTTTTTCAAAATTTTTTTATTCTCCCCGAAACGCAAAAAAGCCCCGACAAACAAGACCGCCTGTTACGGTGATCTGTTTGTCGGGGCCTCTCGGTTTTCCGGTTTAACTCGCCGACTGCTTCCGGAATGGACCTGTAACGGGATTTATCCTTGCGATGCTCTTTCAACCGCGACCCGAAACGTCGTTATTCCGCATGAAATTGTTTTAATCGTCGTCCGTAAATCCTTCTCCCGGCGGCGCATATGTATCGCACCGCTCGCATCTCCGGCTGATCCGCCAACTGACAGACTTCGCTCCGCATTTCGGGCATATGACCTTTACATATCCCTCCGCATTCCTGTATACAAAGACAAAATTAAAATTTACATGAAATACATAGGCGATACGCCAAGCGATGGCTCGCCCGAAAAAAACGATACCCCCGACGGAACCGACTCCGTTCGGGGGCTTCTTATTTTATCTCACTCAATTCAAATCAACCGCAAAATCCCTCATGGCGGACGCGGAAAGAAACGAAACTATATAACGCAGATACGAAACTTTTCCGTTGAGTTATACCTGTAAAATGGTCTATTTCCCTTCTTTTCACCCTATTTTAGTCTGTTTTTCTTGTTCTATTGAGGTTGCAATATCGTCGTATTTGATTTTTGACCGCTCCCGCATATCGCAAAAGCCGCCCGACAAACGTCGGACGGCTTTCTTTTACGGCGACAACGACATGTAAAATCGCAACGCTCAAAACCGGATATTCCCTTGAAAAGACAGGGATTTTTTCCACCTTCTCAACACGCCAAAACACACGCCAATCGGGGTAGAAAACGCGAAAATCGAAGAATAATTATCCAAAACAGTAAAAAATATACGGGATATTGCCATGTTTTATACAACATCCCGTATAAATGGTGCGGTCGACAGGAATTGAACCTGCATGGGGTTAACCACAAGATCCTTAGAATTTCAAAAAAGATAAAACCCCTTTATTTTCAACCTCTTACAACCTCACTACCCAAATTCATTCCAAAAAACAGAAATTCGTTTTCATCAAACACACTACTTAAAACTACCCATTTTTCTTTATCGTTTTACCGCAAACGACCTGCGACGGGCACAGCCCTACCTCGCAGGTCGTTTGTTTTGCGTTCTTCACGACGGCTTTTTAAGCCGTCTACTTTTTTTTCTGCGGTCAGATTTATAAGGGGGCTTCCCCCTTCTCCTTTTCTGCTCCTAAGGGCGTCCGTCTGTTCCCTCTCCTACGCCTCGCCTTAACGGTATGCAAGCCGTTGCCACCGTCAAAGGCCGGAAAAATTTCTCGGCATAATGCGTGGCTTATACGAGAATTTTTTCTCTCTTCTCCTTTGACTGTTTCTTCCGGCTTGCATTTTCACATTGGCGAGGCGATCGGAAGTGGAACATCCGAACAACGGAGCCGAAACGGATTCATCCCGCGAGGCTCCCGAAAATGGAACTCCCGTTCCGCTTCTCGGTTTCCCGAAAAAAGTCGAACGCCCCACCGGGGCGGCTGATTCTCAAAAAGGCAGGTGAAAGGAGATGAACGAAATGACAGCGAGCGAAGTTTTGAAGCTCTGGGACGAACTGACCCGCAAGGGCTGGACGCCGGAAGAAATCCTCGATTTGCTCCGGAAAGTCGCAAGCAAATGAAAATAGCCAAGGCCAACGCGCCTTGACTATGTAACTCTCAAAACCAGCCGAACGGGGCACAAGCTCCCAAGCAAACCCCGAACGGCTACCGCGACGGAGGGCGACCACCTGCCCGCCTTCTGTCCGAACTTTTCTTTATTGTAGCACACCGGGACGAAAAAGTCAATCGATTTTCAAAACTTTTAGGAGGAAGCATCTATGGAAAAGCTCACATCGAACAAGCATGGCAACATCAAATGCGCAGGCTGCGGAAGTTACAACATGAAAATGCAAGTAAGCTATGACGGCGCAGACTGGAACTCAGAAGCGGGCGAAGGCAGCGAATACGGTTACGAAATATGCCTGTATTGTGCCGATTGCGGAAGAGTTTATCCCGTCTGCCGACTGAATAGATACTCCGCCGTCAGCCCGATAAAAGACAAGTAAAACTAAAAGGACGGGTTTCCCGAAAAAAGTCGAACGCCCCACCGGGGCGGCTGATTCTCAAAAAGGCAGGTGAAAGGAGATGAACGAAATGACAGCGAGCGAAGTTTTGAAGCTCTGGGACGAACTGACCCGCAAGGGCTGGACGCCGGAAGAAATCCTCGATTTGCTCCGGAAAGTCGCAAGCAAATGAAAATAGCCAAGGCCAACGCGCCTTGACTATGTAACTCTCAAACCCAGCCGAACGGGGCACACGCTCCCAAGCCAACCCCGAACGGCTATCCAGACAGAGGGCGACCACCTGCCCGCCTTCTTGTCTGAAATTATACCACAACACAGCACAAAAAGCAAGCACTTTTCAAAAAATCCGGAGGTAAAATTTCATGACCCTTAAATTTTTCAAAGACGTCGACACCGTCGAAGAACTTTACAGCCAGTACAAAAAGCTCGCCATGCAGTACCACCCCGACCACGGCGGGCGCACCGAGGACATGCAGCAAATCAATGCCGAATACGACTACCTCAAAAAAATCGTCGGCAACACCCACAAGAGCGCAACCGGCGAAACCTACCAAAGCGAACGGACAAACGCCGACGCCCCCGACCGCTTCCGGGATATTATAAACGCCGTTATCAATTTCAATATTGATTTGGAGCTTTGCGGGTGCTGGCTCTGGGCGTTCGGCGCCTATGCCTACCGCAAAGAGCTGAAAGACCTCGGCTTCTTCTACTGTTCCAAAAAACGCGCCTGGGCCTGGACCGACACCCCGGCGAAAAAGAACAACTATAAAATGACCCTTGACGAAATCCGGGAAACGTTCGGCAGCGAAATCATCAAAACCCGGAAAGACGACACAAAGAAAATTACGGGAGCGGCATAAGCCGTTCCCGGGGAGGTAACGAAAATGAAAGTAATCTATCTGAACGTCAACGACAGCAAAGCGCCGGAAATGCTCGACATCAAAGACGATCTCGGCACCTATTACAATCTGATTGACTGCCGGAACATTGACATCGTCCGCCGAAAAATCGGACAACAGTATTTCAATATCGTATGCGACGACGAGGGACTTCTCAAAGACCGGCCGAGAATCTCTGCGATCTCCGACCTCGGAGAAATCCTGCTTGTCGGAAATCTCGTCATCTGTTCCGGCGAAATCACCGAAGACGGAGACCTCATCGGCCTGACAGATGATGAAGCCGAATACATCAAAGCCCGGATCGAATTTCTTTACACCCGGCAACATCCCGAAGGATATTATTTCCTGACACAATGCGGATTTTAAGAACCGGCTGTCCTATCGGCCAGACGGGGAAAGGAATAAAAAATGAAAATAGCATGGAACTACTTAACCGGAAACCTGATCGTCACAGTCAAAGCACTAAACAACGACAATGAACCGGAACTCTTTACCTTTGAATGTTATGTTTCCTCAAACATCAACCCCTACGACAAACTCGACAATCTCCACGACATCGCACGGCACTACGCAAACCTTCGCGACTTATACCTCGCGGAAATCGTGGACATAAAACAAAAATAAGAAAGAGGACGGGAAAACCCGTCCTTTTTCTATGAAAACCACCGCAAAGAGTTTTATTTATGGGGCTGTCTTCCTCGGTCACCGGCAACTACGCCGGCAAAGCCGGCTTTATGGGGACAATCCCCATACCTCTACTACCTGAACGTTACCCGACTTTTTAGGCTAATAAAGAAAAGCCCCCCTCCGAACTTTTCCATACTACCGAACAACAAAGAATCCCCGGGAAGAACTTTCGCTCTTCTTTTCCGGTCTTTTTTCGCCCTTCCCGACTTTCTGCCCTTCCACGAGATTTTTCGTCATGTCCCGGATCAGATAACTCTTCTGCTGCGCCCATTCGTCCATACTGACATACAAATCCGTATATTCCGGCATTTCCTCGATCCCGATCTCCGCCAATGCCGTCCGCCGCGCAAAAAATCCGGAATAGCAATCCGTCGGGAACCGGTCCGCATAAATTTTCTTATGCACCAGATAATAGACCCGCTCCTCCCGTTCCCCTTCCAGCGTCCCTTTTTCCACCGTCACATGCTGCCGCTTATATCCGTACTTCCCGTACATATATTCCCGGAACCACCGGACCCGGGCCACGAACCAATGCAGAAAATACATCGGCAGACAATAATCCCCGCGCCGGAACCGATAATCTCCGTAAGGGCCGAAAAATTTATTATATACCCAATCGCAAAACGTCTCTTCCAGATTGAAAAACGGAATTGCCAACCGGGACTTATCGCTGCTTTCAATCCGGATCACCGAAGCCAGATCCCGGGCATCCGCGCCCCAGGTCTCCGGACGCTGTTCATCACAGACAAACATGATAAACGGAAATCCGTCAATCGTCGCCAGGTGCCTGCAAAGCTTTATATACGCATTCATCATGTCCGTCAAAGGATTCGCCGCTTTCGTCTCCTTTTTATATCGTTCGTTTTCCAACGTGTTCCCGCGCTCCTTCCCGATCTCCGTAATATCGATGATCCCAAACTCGAACGCATTGTTATGTTTCGGATCGTCCAGAACCGTCAGCCCCAGACGTATATAATCGAAATCCAGGATATGAGAATACCGGCTGTATGCCTTGCGATACTTCGGATCACGCTCCAGAAAGTCCGTGTCCCAGAGCGGAAGATTCCCCTCATCCAGCAATACGTTATCCGTCCGGACCGGATAATTGGAGAAAATCAAAGACGACTGCACGAGATAAATGAAAAACGCCCGGGCATACGAATCCAGTACTTCAAACAAATTCCGCACATTCAGGCCGTCGTTATAAACCGTCGGATATCGTTTATAATCGTAACCGAAACAGGTAAACACCGAAGGGAACGCCTCAAAACGTTCGGCTGCCGTCGCAACCCATTCCCGGACCGTACACAAATTATAAATAAAATGATTCTCAATCGCCAGCCGCAAATCGTTTTCAAAATTGATCCACGGAAAATCCGGAAATTTCAGATCGTTATTGATCAGAATCTCAAACGCCTTATCCCGGAATATGTTCTGAACCGACAACACCGTATCCGTCCCCTCGGTCGTTTTGCCGGAGCCTTGCGAACCGACTACCATCTGCGAAATCGGCTGCGAAATAATAAAATCGCAATTATCCGCTTCCATCATCCGGATCCGGCGCTTCGCCGTATCAAACCGCTTTTTATTCAACCGCCATAGCACCAACGCAACCCAAAGCACCGGCGGAACAAAACAGAGCATTCCCCAAAGGTCCCGGAAAACTTTATAGACCTGGAACCAGATTCCCATAAAATCAAAGTTTGCAGCAAAATAAAAAAACCAGGCGAAAAAGTCCACCGCCACCGCAAAAAGATTGAAATTCAGACACCAGATCGCCAGGAATATTTTCAGCCAGAAAGAATTTTCCGCAAAAAATGCCTTAATCGCCGACAGACCTTTTTTCACCGGCCGCAACGTATGATCGGACAATCTTTTCCAACGTTTCAATGCCGGACTTTCCGCACCGTAATCGTTATTCCGACCGCTCAACGCCGACCGGATAACCCCAACAAAGACAAACGCCAGGGCGATAAGCAAAATCACAAACGGCATTACAAGGGGCAAATACAAAGATATTTCCGACCAAAAGCCCTTGAACAAATCGCCGTTTACAAACATTTTCCAATATCCGACAAATTTGATTTTTACGTTTTCCCAATCCTCCGGAAACGGAATCGGCCCCACCGGTATCCGGGATCCGTCTGGAAACGTCGGTAACTCCGTCACCGTCGGCGTGATTCCTTCCCATCCAAACGGAAACGTAAAAAAATACGCTACGGAAATCACAAAATCCCGCACCGCACAAAGCAACCGCGCAAGACACGTCGGGAAATATGCTGCCGTACAATACAGACAAAGCCCCGCGATAATCACGCACAGAATATGACCGATTTTTATCTTCCGGCTGAATTTCAGCCGCCGTTTTATACGTCGTACCATATCAGATACAGCACCTCTCTCCCGTTATCATAAAACAGACGATCGCCCGTCAGAAAAAGAAACCTGTATTCTTCGTCCCCGGCCTCTGTCCTGAACGTCAATATCCCGTCCTCAGATTCAAAGGCCTCAAACGTCTCACGGATTTCCCCGTCCCGGAACAAGTATTCATCCTCGTAAAAATACAACTGAACGTCTCCGCTCTCCGACGCATAGCCGCGCCCCGCCAAATCCGACGTCGGAACTGATTCCGATTCCTGCATTCCCGCAATATAAAATACATATACGACCAGCAGCACCGTAAAAATCAGCCCGATTACCGTCAATACATTCCATACCACCCGTTTTTTGTCAATCCGACGTTCCATTTCTGCTCCGATAATACGCGCCCTTCCAGGACAAAATCTCTTTTCCCTCCGCAAGATACGGATGACCAACACCTTTCAGCTCTTCCGCCTCGATTATATATCCGTCCGCAACCGTCCACAGCCGGAATTTCGGAAACACCTCTTTTAACCAACGGTTTCCGCGCCGGACTATAAACGGATCCAGGTCTATCCCATAGACCGTCATGTGGATCATAATCAGCCAATTTCCCGAATATTCATAACCCAGATCCACGCAATAATCTTTTTTCCCCGAAAGATAATCAAAAGTATTCCGCAAAAGGCAGAGTTCCGGGTCGATATCTTCCAACCGTGAACGCGGCGGTACAAACAACGACAAATAATACTTTTTATCCGTCATTTTATTCCCTCATTACAACTTTTATGTCAATTCCCACGCAAAAGCAGTTGACTTTCTTCTCTCTACGCCGTATAATATCTGTAATGGTTGACGTTCCTTTACGGGGGTGTATAAACGGCAAAAGCACCTTAATCAGCCCGACCATAAGAACGGACGGTTGTCGGAATTACTCCGTAAACCTTGCTAAGAACGGTACTTTACGTATCGTTCTTTTTTTCTGCCTTTTTCTTTGCCGACGTTTTATTTTTTATTCCTTTTACCGCTTCCGCCGGTCTTATCCCCCAGCCATCTGAACGGCGCGGAGATAATTTTCAGAAGCAATTTGAGAATCCCGCCCAAAAGCGATAAAAGCGCCGGGAATATCATCGACAGAATCCACACCAGCAATATCAGTCCAAGAATCCCTAAAACAATCGTTCCAAGGAGCTTCAACAATGACGGCAAATCAAAATCCCCGACCGTCTCGATCGGCGCGTCCACCGCATTCCAGATATCCAACGGATCCTGCGCCACCGGGATCACCGTTTCCGCCTCGCCTTTCTGGAACCGGAGATGTATCATCGTAAAGTCCAGAAATACCGTCTGCTGCGCCACATATCCGTCCACGTCTGACAAAGAAGCCCCCGATTCCAGCGGATTGTCCGTCACATAATCAAACCGCGCCGCACTCGAATAATAATCCGTCCGGGCGAACCGGAATACAAACGGATGATTTCCTTTGCTAATTTCTTCCGTACAATACGAATAAAACGCGTCATAATCCTCTTGGTCGATCAGAAACTCCGAACAAAACGCCGTTTTACTCTTCGACAAATCCGCTTCCGTGATCTCTTCGATCGGACTATAACTCTTACCGCTTGTATCGGCAGCCCAATTTCCGAAATAATCCCAGAACCGCTCCCAACCGTTATGCGTATCGTCGTAAGCCAACAGGTTAAACTCGTCGCCCGCGTCAAAGTCACGCACGATCAGACCACGGCCCTCCGACGGATTTTCCAGAAGTTCCACACGATCCGCGTCAATACTCTCCGCGAACAATTCTTCCGAATACCGGCCCAGAATCTCTTTGCCCTTTCCATACGTTTCCGAATAACTCTCCGCCCAGGCCTCCACCTGCGCCGCCGGAACACGATACTCTTCATAACCTGCTCCGCCCGTTGAAAACAGCCAGCTGAGCACAGGCAGCGGATCACCCAACAACAGCACCATAGAATCAGAGCCGGAAATCCGGTTATAATCCTTATTGAAATCCCGACGGACTGTCCCCGGCAAATTGGCCGAAACATCTTCCCACAGCACACGCCATTTCAGATTTTCATCCTTCTCCCCGATATTTACGCCGACATAGTCTTTCAATGCGTTATACGCCGCCTCGTCCTCCGTTACAAAGATCGGAGACGTTTTATATTCATACCACTGCGCGCGGATCCCCTGCAAATTTCCGTAATCCGTTATGTATTCGTCTGGGACGCTGAAATACACCGTATTCACCTCATGCCGCGTATAATCCTTATACTCGCTCGGCATCCGGTAATTCGTATGATAAACTTCCGCGTCAAAAACTTCCGACTGTTTCCATTCGCATTCCAGCGTACTCTCGGCATTTTCGTCCGCACCGTAACCCTTGGCATAACCCGTATAACAATATTCCCGCGCTACCGTACAGGATTTTGCGCTCGCCGCGCCCGCTTCATATAAAAGCAGATTGGAAATATCATAACGACGATACCCGTACGTCTCGGCGTATTCCGTTGCGTTCAGATACAACGTTTCCGCATTTTCCACACGGAATTTATAAATCAGTTTCTCATACGGCGCAACCGTCGCACCGCAAAGTTTCAGCGGCAAAAGCTCATACCCCGAAGGCTTCCCCGTTTCATCATACGACGTCGCTATATTGATCTGATTGGCTCCGCTGCGGGAAGAAAACTCTGTCTGGGCGGGATTATACACATATACGTACAACGCATAATTCCCCGATTGCCACACATTATCCGTGTAACAATACTCCACAAACGAGGCAATGGCAGGGCTTCCGGCCGCGTCGATCGGATATAACGACAAATCGACGTCTTTCAGGTCCTCCTCCACCTTCGTATGATCGTATTCGTTTTCACTCTCCGCATATACGGGAACAGCGGGAACGGCTATTCCCGTACCCGCTATAAACACCGAAAACAGAACCGCAAAAAAGCCGTGCAAGATCTTTTCAATGATTTTTTTCATACCGTCCTCCCGTCAGATCACCAGCTCGCCCGGCAATTCTACGCCCGTTATATCGACATACGGCTGAAACCCGATTTTTAACGTCGATTTTCCCACCGTAATCTCCAGCCGGAACACCTCGGCCGGCAGCGCCCCCGTCCAGCTGATTTCACGACCGGGAAACCGGCCCTGCAGCACCGAAGAAAAACCCACCGTCTGAAAACTGAACTGCGATCCGTTACGTTCTACGCCGAAGTAATCCGTAAATTCCCAACCGTTTTTCACGACGTCCTGATACCAGCTGTATTCTTCCCCGCCGATTGTAAACGAAAAATCCGTCGCCGCCGTGCCCGAAGCATAAATCCGGACTTCATAATCCGCAACTTCTCCTTCGACCGAACCCAACTCAAATTTCTCGCCGGATTTCACTTTCAGGCCCGTACAATCCCGGACGATTGTCTGCCCGGCATATTTCACATAAAACGTCGCAATTTCCGATTGAAATCCGTTCGTCAGATATGCCGCCGCTCCGATCAGCGCCGCCACTACCAAGATCATTACTATCGCCCATGAGAATTTGCTCTTTCGCTTCGACATCCCGCTCACCCCGTTATATCGTTATCGTACTTTCCGGCAATTCCACCCCCGTCACAGATGACACCATATCCAGCTGAATCAAACAACTCTCTCCCGACGTCTTTTCCCTTACATAAACTTCCAAATAACAATCATCCGGCAATCCGCCGTTCCGGGGATCTTCATACACACCGGCATAACTTACCCTTGTACCCGTCCGTCCGGAATCCGACAGATACGCCGATTCCGGCTTCTTGCAGACCACCGTCAACGTATTTCCCGAAAGCGTTACGTCCATAAATTCCGACGGCAAAATCGTTCGTGTGTCACCGCTCAACTCGCCATAACTGTCATATACGGCAAACGTAGGTGAGCTCAGATCGATGACGATTGTATCGCTCTTCTGAACGGAGCCGTTCACGACATATTCCCTCGTCGCATTGAACCGACCTTTCATCTGAATCAGGGTGATTTCAAAATCATTGTATTTGCTCCCCACGTCGCCCAGAGCGTTCGTCGGCTTTAATCCGATCTCATACGTCTCCCCTGCCGACAGCTCCACCTCGCTCGTCGACTTATACGCTTCGCCGCCAAACACAAAATCCAGACGTTCCGGAATCCCTTCATACAACACTTTGCATTCCGCCGTAAAACCGCCGACGCGCGTCGTCACCGTAATCAGAATACTGGCATTCTCAAAACCGTTATAGGCCGTCACCGTTGCGACATTGCTGCCGTCTGCTTTCGGCGTGACCGTCACATAATCCGTTACCTCTTCCCCTTCGATCGGCACCAGCCAGGACACAGACCAGTCCACCGATTTATCCGGCGCGTCGTCCGGCTTTACCGTCGCCGTCAACGTCAACGATACCCCTTCCGTCGCTTCCGCGGCCGACAACATCGTACTCGTGAAAGTCATCAGTTTCGGCATGTTATAACTTCCGCCCGCTTCCGCAATGATCGACCCGTTATCTTCTTCCGGTACTTCGCCTGCGACATCGGAACTGCCGCCCGACACAAGCTCCGAAGAATCTTCCACGCCGGACCTTCCGCAACCGGAAATACCCATCGCCGCAAACATTACAAGACCCAATACAAACACAAAAATTTTGCCGTTTTTCATTTTCTTTGCTCCTTACTTTATCTTCTATGTTTCTTCTGCTTCCGCGCCCGCTCATATGTCTGGTTCAAAAGCGCGTATTCGTATTTATGATGTTCTTTCATCGCCTTCCGGACCTCGCGAATGTCGCCCGTATATGTCGCCCGTTCCAGATTCCGTTCCGTCCGCTCATACTCGCGTTTCAACGACGCCCGCGACGTCCTCGCCGCCAGTTCCTTCTCTTCCCGCTTAAAAAAGCCCATCTCCTTGTCTCCTTTGCTCCGGTTCCGTCCTGCGGATAAAGTCCAGGAGCTTTTCTATTTTTTCGCGTTTGTCCTCTTCCGACAAATGCGCAAAAGCATGACACAGCGACGTCGCCCCGATATATCGGATTTTTGAGCCGTTATAAAAACTCTTGATGATCTCGTCCAGCTCTTCCTCCAGGTTCACAGGCATTTCCATGGACTGCAATCGTTCGATGATCAGCTCGAACAATACGTCCGTCGTCAACGTCGGGGAAACAACATCGTCTATCACATTGAAATCCAGATTGTACAAACACCCGTACGTCTGGTACACCTTCCGGTTATACAATGCGAAATACAACGTCACGAAGGTTTCATATGTAAAAATCGATTTTTCCTGATACGTTCCCTTGATCGCGTATTTGAAAATTTCATGATAATTCCCGTCCGTCACATGCCCAGCACGCACCGAGAAACCGTCCGGATACTGCGGCAGCACTTCCCCGATATGATTGATATTGTTTTTCGTCACCGGCTTCCGCATGATCAGCAGACACCAGATCCGCTGCAATAATATCTCAAAACTTGTAAACGGATACGGCGGCTTATTTCCCCGCGGATCGTACGAATACCGGTTCCAATACTTCGATTCCATGTTCAATCCCTTTTTCAGGATAAACATACAATGGAAATGCGGATGATACATCGTCCTTTCTCCCGCCTCTTTCGTCGTAATTTCCAACGAACGCACCGCACCGGCATAACCGTATTGCGAAAAATCGATCCCTCGGATTTTACTCCGGCCGTCAAAATACCGGATCATGTAACTGATACGGTCAAACATCAACGTCAGCGTATTTTTCAAATGCGCTCCGTCTACATTCGGCTGCGTAAAAATCACATGATAAATGTCATAGTCCTTTTCGTATTCCGCCAGCACCGGCGCATATAACTGAAACCGGCGTTCCGCATTGAATTGCTGGCAGTTATAACAAAAAGCGTCCTTGCAACGATTGATTTTCAAAACGTGCTTACATTCGTTCTTCCGGTAATAATCCACGTTCAGATACTTGCAGCAATCAATCAGCCCGTCCGCTTTTTTCAAAAACTTCTCGTCCCCGTATTCCTCCGACATCCGAACATAGAAGTCCCGTAAATATTCATTGAAACCGCGCTTTTTATCAAGCTCAATGAAATAATCCTTTTCTATGACACAGTCGTGTACGTCGCATACGTTCATCATCTTCACCCCGGGACTAAGGTCTTTCAACGACTTCGGGACTGTTTCGCTTTATTCGGTTTCAAGAAAAAACGCTACGAGTTATTTCTATTATATCAAGGAGGGGAGCGTTCGGAGCCGTCCCTTGCTCCGAAAGCCCTTTTTCTAAGCCTTTCCGCTCACCTCCATGATTACCTGCACGCACCGCCGATCAGTTAAAGTCCTCCGCGCTGAACGGACTTTCCACCGCACGGTCCATCCCCATCAGCGTTTCACGCTTTGCCACCGGGTCATAGTCGATGTGCAAAACCACCACGTCGCCCATTACCAGTCCGTCCGCCATCCGGCTGTTCAGATCGATGAAATACTGCGTCGCCTGGGCGGGCACTACTTCGCCCGTATCGCTGCGCTTCCTCGGCGGCAGCACTACCTCAACTACATGAAAATCCTGATTCTTCTTGTTCGAATGAATCCGCTTCTCACCTACAAACATCACCTTTACTTTGTTGTCCATCTTCTTCTCCTTCGGCCCCGGACCCAGGGCCTTTTTTTATTATCCAACGCCGCAACGCGCCCGGCGTCCCGGTCACGTCCCCGCGTTCGATTTCTGTTATTTCACATCAAAATCCACCGGCATTACGCCCAGACGGATCTCTTTCGCCCGAACGTTGATCTGCCGCGCAACCTTCAATATCTCGTTGCACTCCGGGAAAAATTCCGGGTGCGTACGGCAAAGCTGTAACACTTCGCCACGCAGCTGCTTGATCCGGAACGGAACATCGTCATAACTCTTTTCCAAAGTGTCCGACGTCGGACACTTCATATCTTCCACACTCATCTGTTCCTTGTGCCAGCTTTTCTGCGCCCGCCGCGCCGCTTCCGACGCTTCATATTTCGGCCGCAAAACTTCCAGTTCCGCGTCCGTCTCCCCACTGTCCGACGTCGGACAGTTGTCTGTACCCGGCGCAACAAACTGAATCCGAGACGCCTGTTCCGCTTTCTGCTGACGATCACGCAGCGCACTGTCCAATGCGGATTGTAAATCCTCTTCCAGGCTCGTGTCCGCACTTACGCGCCAATGACCACGCTTATAATACTTCCGTAAAATCCGCATTTTGCGGACGCTGAGACCAGCGTTCAGCTTCTTCCATGTCCCCTGTTCAAACGTCGTCATTTCCAGCAGCTGACTGTATGTATATCCGCTGAACTCGGCCGGAAGCTCATTACTGCCATGACAGAACATCTCACAGACCTTGATCAGACCGATCGTTTCCGTCCGCGATATCCCCAGCTTATCCCGCACAAAACGATAAAAATCCGAATACCCTTTCGCCGTCTTTTCCGCGCAATATAAATACAGTTCCTCGTCCCGAATCGTTTTCAGGCGATAACCGGTATCCATAAACGCGCCATAGGTGCTTCGGGTATTCGTAATTACCTTACTGCTCAGCTCCAGCAACCGGCCGAATTTCTCCCGGCCTTGCTCCGGATCAATGTTCGTATAAACTTCTTCCCAGTCCCGTCGGTACATGTCCGACGCGACCATTTCCTTCAATTTGATATCCAGAATCTGAACCGACATCTCTCTCCCTCCGTTCTCCTCTCTCCCCCAAGAGTGTCCGCAAACGTTTACGGACACTCCGACGAGAGAGAGATTCTCGCCCGCGTCACGGACTTTCACCCGCTCCCCGGGATATTCTTTCTCTTACTTTTCGGCACCCTTCTCTGGCTAAAACAAGGCTCTCTCTCCCGTTTTCCTGCTCTGTCAGCCTTTACGCGCACCCGCCGCACGACGGTTGGCGGTCCGATCTTTATGCGCTTTCAGCTTTGCCGCCGCTGCCGCATTACCGTTTTTCGCCTGATTCGACAAATACGCACCCGCACTGTCGTTCCGGGCATCCAGATACCCCGCACGATACGCGCGCTGCGTATTCGTCAGGGGCTGAGCCTCTCCGGCCTTATTCACCTTCACCTTGCCGTTATTCGTATAACGGACCTTCTCACGAAGCTCTTTCGAATACTTCGCACCTTTTCCCGCAGGCGTCAGCAACGTCACCTTCTGTCCACGGCTGTTCGTGCCTCGCCAAGCTACCTGTTTTGCCATTTCTTACTCTCCTTGTTATTTTTTACCCGCCGTTATCACAGCGCGAGTAGCTCTTTCAACGCAGCTCGTCTATATGACTTGCCATATACTCTTCGAGCTGCTCCTTCGTCACCCGGAACCAGTCCTCATACACCGAAAAACGGAAATAATACCGCACTCCCGTTTCCTGTTTCCGATCGTCTATACGACCGGTTCCGATACTCTCTTCCACCGCATACAGTTCCGATTTGTTTTTCAGAAAGCAACTGTAACCCTGTTCCGAAAGCGGACGCCCCCAGTCTTTATGCCACGTCCGGTAATCCTGCAAAAAGGCCCTGCGACCTGCCCGCGTCGTTAAATTATACCGCAACCAGAACGCCGGATCCATACCGTCCTCGCCGCCTTCATCGTCCTCATAGTCCTCGTCATCATCCATCTGTCCGACGTCGGACACTTCCGCTTTTGAACATTCCTCGTCAATTCCGACGTCGGATTCGCCGCCCTCCGCCATCGCAGAAACCGATTCTCCGCCCGGTTCTTCCATAGCTCCGGCCGGAAACTTCGCCTCCGGTTCCTGTTCCGCTTTCGACAATATCGCTTTGACCTGCGCACAATAGTTCTGCACCGCTTCTACGCCCGCACGGCGCTTCGCTTCCGCCAATGCCTCTTCCGGCGTCCAATTGCTTTGCCAGTCCCCCGACAGCTGTTTCTTGATCAACCGCATTTCCGATATCGTTTGCTTCGGAGAAAACCAGTCACGATTATACACATACACCGACGCAAGCTCTATCAGCTGGCTCGTATTGTAGCCAGCATATTTCTCGTCGATGAAATCCACGTTCGGACCGTTCAGTTTCACAAATTCCGCGATCGCCAGCAGATTCGACACTTTCGTCTTGCTGAATCCAAACGCATAGCCGCAAAATTCCGCAAAATTGTCATAACGATATTCTTTCCCCGTTTCCGGGTCTATCACATACTGCCACGTCGCAAAACCTTTCAGCTCTTTCAGACGATAACCCAAAAGACACATGTCCTTTACCGTCGCATGCGCGTATTCCAAAATCTTCTCGCAATCCGTATAAAAGACCTCTTTCCGCTCCTCCGGCAACAAGCTCCCGAATTTCAAAAATTCAAAATTCGGCCGCGGCACAAAGTCCAATAATTCCCGTTCCATCTCTCTCTCGCCTCCTTTTGCTTCCTTACACGATTTCGTGCTCCGCCTTGAACTCCTCCGAAAGATACGGCTTCAACGTTTCTTTGTTCCCCGTATAACTCTCGTCCAGATACAGCTTCTCCGCCACGTCGCCCAGCGTATACGTCTGCGCGTCCGTATAAAAATACTCGTTCCCGATCTTCAGGCACAGAAACACCGTACGCGACAGATCCGCCGACGTCGTCACTCTTTGTCCGCCCCTGATATATGTCACTTCTCCGATTTTCTTTTCTTCATTGATATACGGATCGTCAAACAAAACAGTAACCGACTCATTGCCAATGTCCAGAACGCAGCCGTCCGTAAGTTCGTCCGTCTCCGCAAAACAATATAGATAATTCACTTCGCCGAAATACTCTTCCAGCTTCTCGAAATCGCTCTGCAAGACTAAGACTTCCATGCCCCAACCGAGACTGCCTTCCGAAGTATACACATACGGCTGGAATTTCAGGTCGATATCGAACTCCTCTACCTGCCCGCATTTCCAGCAACGCGCGCCCGTAAATTCTCGGTTCTCGTCCGCCTCCAGCGCCACCCAACTGTGGTCGCACTTCTCCCGGACATTCGTCTTTTCCAGAATCAGATACACACCTCCCGCGCATACGCCCAGCGCCAGAATGATCCCTAAAATAATCGCTACGATTTTCCATGCCTTTTTCATTGTCCGACGCCTCCTTTATTCCGCTTGCTCCGGCTCGCCTACCGTCACCGTGCAATCGTATCTCTCGCCCGCGACGTACGCGCTGATTACCGCCCTTCCGTCTTTCTTCGCCGTCACTTTTCCGTCCTGCACTTCCGCTATATCCGGATTGCTGCTCTTCCAAAGGATCGGCAGCTCCGCCTTCGGCGAAATCTCCGCCGTCAATGTAAAACTCTCTTTCCTTTTCAGCGTTTTCTCCGTCTCCGACAACGTCACGGCAAACTTGCTTCCGTCTTTCGTTTCCGTCTCTTCTCCGTTCGCCGCGTCCACCGCGCCGTTGATGATCCCGTGCAGCGTCTCCAGATTCGACGGCGTGTAATACACCTGCTCCGCCGCGTGGCGGTTCAATGCTTCCGCCGCCAGATAACTGAACGACCTCCCGTACGTCGCATACGTCTCCCCTTTCGGATAACTCGCATACTCGTACGTCGTTCCTTCCTCCGTCACCGTCTCGATATAGCCGATTGCAGTAAATTCTCCGTTATAATTCTGAAACACCGTTCCGACGTTATATTCTATCCGACAGACCTTCTCCCCGGAATCCCGCGGGTCGTCTATCACGGACAAAGCCATGTGCGCCCGCTTCATCGACGCGAGTTCCGATTCCTCAAACGCCGGCACCCAGTCGACCTGTCCCGTTTTCTCCGTATCCAGCTGCTCGAAATACATCTCCGGCGCCACTAAAATGCCCCAGTTTACCGTTCCGTCATCCAATCGGTCCGCCGTCTCCAACGTCATGTACGCCGTAAATTTGAGAGCCGAACTTTCTATATCCAGCTCTATCCCGTCCGCCATCTCGAAGCCCTCTGCCGTAAGCTCCGATTTCTTCTCGAACGGATTCTCTTTGAATCCCTTCGTTATGAGCGCCGCTCCGCCTACCGCCAATACGCACGCCAGACCGATCGCCACTCCCGCCACTATCTTTTTCATACTCCTGTTCTCCTTTCCCGTTCCGGGTTGATTTCTATTTTATCCGTCTCAAACTCTTCACACATGATTTCGGTGAAGTTCAACGTCTCTATAATTGCCAAAACCGGACTTTCATACCTTTTCCGTTTCATGGCTCCCTCCTCAATATAAATCCGTCCATTTATTCGTCCGTATTTTCGCGTACAGCACGATGTCACCCACGCTGTCCGACGGGATTTTCCGGTCTCCCGGTTTTTTAATTATCATCCGGAATATCTTCCCGGCATTGTT
>ERZ1090861.714-NODE-714-length-19386-cov-6.041902_pt1 | contig 19386 bp, 16 predicted proteins | sample MGYA00478482_ERZ1090861 | MGnify/ENA primary metagenome ERZ1090861 (study PRJEB33644, sample SAMEA5815744) | chicken gut metagenome | biome: Chicken; feature: Gastrointestinal Tract; material: Caecum | place: Ireland | collected 2019-01-01 | study: A study of the... | reverse complement strand
ACGAGATCGCTCAGTGTCTCGTGGGCTCGGAGATGTGTATAAGAGACAGTTCCCCGACGGGCAGGAGATGGTAGTCTTCATCAACGAGCTCGCTCTGGGGCCGGATTCCGCCGCTTTCCTGGCAGAAAACGAATGTGAACGGTTTGACATTTACTCCAAGCGGCTGCTTCTGCACGAGGATGAGGATGATATCTTGGCAGAGCTTAACCGTGACGAGATCCGCCAGCATGAAGGCAGCGCCGATTTCTGACGATCCCCCTGAAACATCACATTTGACAAGGAGGGTGAAGCATGTATACAATTCGCACAGCCGCCAAAGCCGACGCCTCCGCACTCGGATACCTGCATTATACCTGTTGGTGCGAAACCTATGCCGGGCAGCTTGACCCCGGCTACCTGTCCAAAGGCAGTGCCGAGAAGAGCGCAGCAATTTTTCTGCGCAACGGCTGCCGGGATATGTTCCTGGCAGAGGAAGACGGTTCACCCATCGGCTTTTGCGGTTACAGCATAAGCCGGGATAACGATGCCGCGCCCACCTGCGGCGAGATTGACGGAATATATCTGTTGCAGCGCTGCCAGGGGTATGGGCTGGGCACACGATTGATGGACGAAGCCTGTCAGGCCCTGAGATCGCGCGGCTGCACCGAGGTCACACTTTGGGTACTGGCCACCAACACAAAAGCGATCGGTTTTTATGAGCACCGCGGATTTCAGGCCGATGGCAGCGAGCAGATGGTCCCCTATGGGCAGCCGGTCCGGCTGAAGCGCTACCGGGCAACACTGTAAAGTTGTTTTACTTGTCAGCAGTCCCCACATCTGCTTCTTCTTCCGCAAAGCAAACAAAGCTGCGTTCCTCCAGGCAGGACGCAGCTTTGTTTTGTTGATTGGTGTGTCAATCAGCCGTTCTCAGGATTGTTCGTCGCGGAGATAGAACGGGAATCCAGCAGATCTTTCAGCTCGTTCATAAAGGTGTTGACATCGCTGAACTGGCGATAAACGGAGGCGAACCGCACATATGCGACATCATCCATCTTTTTGAGTTCCTCCATCGCAAGGTCTCCGATATGGATGGATGAGACCTCCCGGTCATAAGAGTTGAGCAGCTTTTGCTCAATGCGGCTCACCGCCGCATCCAGCTGCTGGTAGCTGACCGGCCGCTTTTCACAGGCACGAAGCATACCATTGAGCAGTTTCTGCCGGTCAAACACTTCCCGGGAATGATCCTTTTTGACCACCATCAGCGGCACAGTCTCAACAATTTCATAAGTCGTGAACCGCTTTTTACAGCTCAGGCATTCCCGGCGGCGGCGGATCTTTTCTCCGTCTTCAGTCGGGCGGGAATCAATCACCTTGGAATCCACCGCACCGCAATATGGGCATCGCATTGCAAAATCCTCCTGTTTTTGATGAGGCTGCCGGTCGCGGTTTTATGCCTTCTTGCGCGGCAGAGCCTTCTTGTGGTTCTGCCAGTCCAGCCAGAGCTGGCTGGCAATGCAGACCGTGCTGTACACGCCGCTGACCATACCAAAAAGCAGCGGCAGCGCGAAGGTAAAGATGCTTTCAAGGTTGAAGACAATCGATACCACGCATACAATCGCAAGCGCCACACAGGTGGTAATCGATGTCATCAGCGAGCGGCCGAAGCTCTGGTTGATCGACATGTTGACCAGCTCGCCTCGCGCCATCCGTTTGCCGTAAAGCGCGCTGTTTTCCCGGATACGGTCATAGATGACAACGGTATCGTTGATCGAATAGCCGAGGATCGTCAGCATTGCCGCAATGAAGTTGCCATTAAGCGGGATGCGGAGCAGCACAAACACGCCGAATACAATGAACATATCATGCAACAGCGCAACAATCGCCGTGGCGCCGCCTTCCAGGCCGCCCACTTTGCGGAAACGATATGCCACATAAACCAAGATCAGCACACAGGCTGTCACCACGGCCACCACGCTCTTGAGCAAAAACTCATTGCCGATCGTCGGGTTTACATTGTTGATTTCGTTTTCCTCAAACGCATTGTCGGGGTACTGCGCGGTCAGCGCCTGCATCAGCGTATCCATCTCCTCGGTGGACATATTCTCGCTGCCCGGCATTGTAATCGTCATTGTCTGGTTACCCGCAATATCGGAACCAGTCTGCACATTCAGGTTTTGCTGGCCGGTTGTCTCGCTGACGGTCTGTTCCACCGCATCATGATCCACTTCGCCCTGATAGCTGAGCGTCAGCATTGTGCCGCCGCGGAATTCAACGTCCATCTTGACGCCGAATACGACCGAAAAGACGAGGATCACCGCGATCAGCACACCGGAAACAGCATAGTACTTTTTGCGGTTTCCAACAAAATTGATATGCGGCACTTTATATGGCGGGGTTTCGCCGCTTTTGGCGCCGCCATACAGCCAGGGGCTGCGCAACGCCTTGATACGGGAGGCACCACGCAACATCACGCGGGTTGCAAAAACGCCGAAGACAAAGTTGAGCAGCACGCTGGTGAGCAAAGTAAAGCCAAAGGAATAAACCGTGCCGGCCGTGGATGTGCCAAACCAGCGGAACACAGGGCTGAACACGGTGGCCCAGAACCCGTCGGTCGGGCCAAAGGCCCCCATCAGGATAGCTGCCACAATCACAATGGTAACGTTACCGTCAATAATCGGGGTCAAGCCCATCTTAAGGCCGTTGGCGATCGCGCCGTCCAGCGTCTTCTTTTTGCCAAGTTCTTCCCGAATGCGCTCCGCCGTGATAACGTTGGCGTCCACACCCATACCAATGCCCAGGATGATACCTGCAATGCCGGGCAAGGTCAAGGTTGAGCCGGCAAATACCGGGAAATAGCCAGAAACCACAGCCAGCGTAGCCGCTACCTGGCCAAACAGCGAAAGAACCGCAATCGTACCGGGCAAACGGTAGCGCACAACCATAATCAGCGCAACCGCAACAAACGCAATGATACCGGCCAGCACCATCACTTCCAGGCTGCGCACGCCAAGCGTCGGGCTGATTGTCGAGTAACTTTCAGCCGAAAGGGCAAACGGCAGCGCGCCGGAATTGATCTGGTTGGCCAGGGTTGCGGCTTCTTCCTGGGTGAAGTTGCCGCGAATGATGGCGCGTCCGTCGGTGATGGCCTCTTCAACAGTCGCCGTGCTGATGTTTTCCTCATCCAGCCAGATGCTGATTGTACCGCTGTCAGGGGCAAGCTCAGTCGTTGCATCCGCAAACTTCTGCGTGCCGCTTTCGCTGAATTCCAGCTGAACAACATAGCCTTCTGTCTGGCTGTAGCCGGCTGTGGCCGAGCTGACATCATCACCGGTCAAGATTTCATCGCCGTCAGCTGTGCTGCCTTTGCGGAAAACCATTTCGGCAGTGGTGCCAATCTCATCAATCGCGCTCTGCGGGTCAAAGTCCGTCTCGTCGCTGCGCCAGGGAAAGCGCACAATGATACGGTCACGCGCACTGTCCACATAGGATTCATAATCCGTTACGCCAAGGCCGATCAAGCGGTCTTCAATGACCGTCTGCGCAGCCGAAAGCTGTTCCGGCGTGGCATCCATATCGCCGGCCGGCACAAACGTAACGTCCACGCCGCCGCGGATATCAATGCCGAAACGGATATCAGCCGCACCTTTGACATAGGTGGTTTTGGTATCCCCGTACTGATAGCTGAAGCCCAACAGGGCCGACAGCGAAAACAGTACGATCAGAAGTGCCACGACAACAAACTGCCATGACTTCCCTCTCTTGTTCATAGCTACCTCCCAATAAGCCTGCGAGGACTGTCCCCGCAGGCGCATATTATATACAAAGCGGGGTTATTCCGCCTCGCTGAGCAGCTTTTCCACCACAGCCAGCCGCACACAGACGGTGAGCAGCAGCGATGCCTTTTCAACTTCTTCCAAACTGGGGTAGGTCGGGGCGATGCGCAGGTGGGAATCCTCGGGGTCACGGCCATACGGGTACGCGGCACCGGCGCCGGTCAGAATCAAGCCGGCTTCTTTGCAAAGCTGGGCAACCCGCTTGGCGCAGCCGGGCATAACATAAAGGCTGATAAAATAGCCGCCTTTGGGGTTGGTCCAGTGGGCGATATCACCGCAAGGGGTCAGCTCCTGGGCAAAGGTGGTTTTGACCGCGTCAAAGCAGGGCACCAAGCGGCGGCGATGCTTGAGCATGTGGGCCAGCACACCGGCTTTGTTGCGCAAAAAGCGAACATGGCGCAGCTGGTTCATCTTGTCGTAGCTGATAATCTTCACTTCAAACCGCTTGCAGACATATTTCATCGAAGCGTCACTGCAGGCAAAAGCCGAAACACCGCCGCCAGGGAAGGTGATTTTGCTTGTGGAGGTGAACATGAAGACACGGTCCTCATTTCCGTACTTGCGGCTTTCTTCAAGCAGAACCGGGATTTCGATGATTTCGTCGGTCAGATGATGGACAATGTACGCTTCGTCCCAGAAGATCTTGAAGTCCGGCGCCGCTGTTTTCATCGAAGCAAACCGCCGAACCGTCTCGTCGCTGTAGGTATACCCATCGGGGTTCGAATACTGCGGCACACACCAGATTCCCTTGATGGAGGGGTCTTCGGCAACAAGTCTTTCCACCATATCCATGTCAGGACCAGTTTCGGTCATCGGGACATTGATCATCTCGATGCCAAATTCCTCCGTAATGCGGAAGTGGCGGTCATAACCGGGAACCGGGCAAAGAAATTTCGGGCGCTCCACCTTCGACCACGGGCAGGGTGAATCCTGAAAACCGAAGCAGTACCCGATGTTGACCATGCTGTACATAAGTTCCAGACTGGAATTGCCGCCAACAAAAACATTTTCCGGCGCAACGCCCATAATTTCACCAAACAGGGCACGCGCTTCCTGCAAGCCTTCCAGATTGCCATAATTGCGCGCATCGGTACCGTCGGCAGTGGTGGTGTAGTCATCCATTTTAAGCAGATCCATCGCCAGATCCATCTGATGCGGACCGGGTTTGCCGCGAGCCATATTCAGCTTCAGGCCCAGCGCTTTGAAATCAGCGTACGATTTTTCAAGCCCGGCCTTCTCTGCCTGCAATTCTTCCTGTGTCATCGAACGATATTCAGACATACTGCTTCCCCCTCTATGTGCAATCAAGCTGGGCTGTTCCTTCCACCGGCGGGCGCCATACGCCCCGCAAAAGCCCAGACATACAGATAATTATATACGAAATGCGCGCAAGATACAAGCGTTTTGGGGATTTTTCCGTTCATTCTTCGGTTTTAAGCCAATGTCCCAGGGCAGATAGACTGCGCAGCCCCGCCAAAGCGCTCAGTTCAGGATCAAACTATCCGCCAGGGTAAATACATCCGGTACGCCCTTGTAACAGCACCAGCCAGGCATACGGTCATACCGGCGCGCCACGACCTTCACGCAGCGCGCCGAACGGCAGGGATGAAACCCCAGGTCTTTCCGGCAGATCTCACGCTCAGCCGGCTGACATGGCAGGCGCAGTATATCCGTCAGTTCCAAAGATTTCTCGTCCTCCCCCAGGTAGAGTTCCAGAAGCTCAGGAAACACAATGCCGCTGCGGTGATGACTTAAAAAGCCCAATTCCACCGTGTGCAAGAACCGTTCTTCAGGCAGCAGACAGGTCAGAACCAGATCTTGCAAAGTTGCCAGCCAGCGGCCGTCCTGATAATCCAAACTTCCCCGGCGCGGCGAGAGCAGTGCCTCAATCCCTTCCTGACAGAAAACCGGACGTGTATCGAAAAGCGTTTCGCTTGTCAGCCGAATATCCCGCCAGCCAAACCGATAATCCGCCCATGCCGGTTCGCTGCAGCGTCCATCTGGCAAAAACGCTTTGGCTCGCAGCCTGGCGTCACTGCGCAAGGTGAGCGGCGCCTGGTAAAGCGGCGAATTGCCGTTTGGTTCCGTACCGTCCAACGTATACCGTACCTGGGCCTTTTCGTCCGGGCAGGACAATTCTACAACTGCCGGCCGGCCAAAATCAAACAGGCTCTCTTCCGGCTCAAACACCGGCGCAGGCACCGGCGCCCGGGCCGGGTCGGTAGGTTCGCGCACCCAGCGCGGCACATAGGCATCCGAAGGGGACGGATCACGTCGATACGCGTCCGTCAGCACCGTCTCCGCTGTTTTTTGATCGGGTTCCGGCCCCAGAGCAAGACAAATCTCGTTTTGCTGTGACCAAATCTTCAATTGGCCGGCTGTTTCACAAACCGGTTTCCCTTTTTGCACCACAAAATGGTAGCGGAACGTTTCCTGGCACAGCACAACCATGCGGCCATCCACTGCCTCCAATACCGGGAGCGCGTCGAACTGCAGTGCAAAAGGAGTGTGTTCTTCCTCGCTCAGCAGTTTGATGCGGATCCTCTGTTCTTCCATGCGGAGCTCAAAACGGCCCTTCGGCACCTCCAGCACCGCGCTGGCAGACCATGCATCCGGCGCGGAGAACGATATCTTTCCAACCGGTTCGGCTCCGCCCCGGAGAAGACGAACAAACGGCCTTTCAATCGGCGCACCTGCGGCGGCCGCTTCCGCCATCCATTTAGGGGCGAACAGCAACGGCAGCGCTTCACATACACTGGCCGCCGGCGGCGGTACCCGCCCCTCTGCGGTTGCTTCCCTGCGCTGGCGCAGCAATCCTTTTTCAAGATAACGCGAGGGGAACCGTTCATCATACAAAAACCAGTCCCGTATCCGCAGCCTGCCGGCCTCCGCCAAAAAGCCTATGCGATAATATGCGCCGGCATACCAGAGCGCGCCGGGCTGCGCGTCCCCTTTCTGCCCTGCAGAACCTCCTTGCCAATCGGTGACAGCCGGCCAGGAAAGCGGCGGCGTGCGGGCATACTTACGGCTGAACCAGGCGGCGGATTCCGCCATCGTCTCAATCCGCAGCTTCCCCGCCCGGCTCAGCGCCAAAAGCTGGCGCAGCTGGGGTTCAAAGCCGGGTCGAATATTCTCCCACAGGAAGTTGTTTTCCTGGCCCACCTGAGCGTACCCCACACCGCAGCGGTCGGTATCGGTGAGGCAGGCAAAATACCATCTGATCCTTTCAGGGTCACGGCCGTTTGTGCAGCAAGGTTCCAGCGTATAGACGCCGCTCAGCCCGGGGCGGGCATCCTGTTCAAAGGAAAAGACCGGGTCAGGCGCAAGCAGGCGGAACATGGCGACCGGAAGCTGTCCTTCCCGCGTTTGTGCGGGCAGATATTCGTTGGCCCTGCTGGGGTAGTAGATCCCGTTCGGAACCCCTCCCCACAAAGCAAAGCCATCGGTGCCGAGCTGATCCCGGCAGATAGCCGCCCCGATAACGCCGTATTTCTCCTGTGCATAAGCGATGGTGACCGGGTCCAGCACCCAGGAACCTATCGTCTTGGGGTAATACCCAAACACCGCGGCAAAATCCTGCATGTAAGCATCCACCAGCGCACAGCGTTCATCGGGGTCGTAACCTACACTATAGGCACTGTCAACCCGCTCATCAAAGAGGTCTGACTGCGCGCCGGGAAACCGCACGCCGGCTCGACGGCAGAGCGGTTCTGTAATTTCCCACCAGGCAGCAATTTCGTCGTTTGCGTCGGTTTCACTGCGCAGCAGTTGCTGGTAACAAGGGTTCATCAGCGCGTCATATTTGAGCGCATAGGTAGAGGGCAGCCCATACTGTTTCAGCAGCCGTATCTGGCGGACGATTGTGTCAAAATCCGCCTGCAAAAAAGTGCTGGGTTCCTGGTGGGACATACGGATGAAATGATAGATATTCACGATAGTCGTGCACGAATTTGCCATACTCTACCTCCAGTGGGGGTTCCCCCGCGTCTTTTCATCGGTACCAGTCTCGGTCTGCCGCACGGACATCCATCGTTTTCTCTGTCATCCATGGCGAAAGCATAAGCCGCTGCACGCTTTTTCTTCGGCGATATTGTATCACATGTCAGCGAAAAAGTGCAAGAACTTTTCCCTTTTCCCAGCAGCCTATGCGTAGCGAAAACTGGCGTTCCTCCCCCCCTATACACACACCTGCCGCAGGGCAATACGCGGTCCATCGCGTGTTCAAACAAACGCCGGCAGAGGTTTGGTTTTTCAAACCGCACCTATGCCGGCATTTTTGGCTTCTTCCCTCCGAACGGGCGTTGTTTTTCTGCGCATCTGCCAGAGGCTGTCTTCTATTTCCATTACCAAAGCGGCCGAAAGCATCCGCGCCGGGGATCTCTCCCGCCGGATCACCGGCATCGCCACCAAGGACGAGGTGCAGGAACTCGCCGACACCTTCAACACCATGCTCGAGCGGCTGGAACGTTCCTTCGAGCGGGAACGGCAGTTCACCTCTGACGCCTCCCACGAGCTGCGCACCCCGGTGGCCGTGATCTCAGCCTGTGCCGAGGAACTGGAAGCCGGACCGTCCGCCGGAGAGGCTGCCCAGAGCCTGGCCGCCATCCGCAGGGAAAGCGCCCGTATGAACAAGATCATCTCCCAGCTGCTGATGCTGACCCGCGGATACGAAGGGCGCATCCATCTGGAAAAAGAAACACTGGAATTTCGTAACCTGGTCGGCTCGGTGATGGAGGAACTGTCCGAAAACGCCGCGGCATCCGAGATCCGGCTGTTAAACCAAGTGCCGCAAAGCTGCACGATTTTCGCTGACCAGAGCCTGCTGACCCAACTGCTCATCAATCTGATTGGCAACAGCATCAAGTATGGGGTGATGGGCGGCAAAGTGACGGTACGGGCGGCAGCATCCGAAACGGGATGTACCTTTACGGTATCCGACAACGGCATTGGCATGCAACCGGAAGAACTGGATCATATTTTTGAGCGGTTCTACCGGGCCGACAAGGCGCGGGATCGTTCGGGGTTCGGACTTGGAATGCCAATTGTGAAGTGGATCGTGGAGCTGCACGGCGGCGACATCCGCGTTGCCAGCGAAGCTGGAAAAGGCACGCAGGTGACGGTCACAGTCTAGTTCAGCCAAAAACACGGTATACGCTGCTTTTTGAAACCCTGGAATGCAGCAAGCCATTCCAAAACTTGAAACCCGGTGGCCGCTCTTTCAGAGATTCTTCCTACAGCTTGGATGGATCAGATTCCCCTTTGGTTTCGCCAGGTGCAGCGGTACCCGGCACAGCCTCCGGTGTTTCCCGGGCGTCCTCTGCGTCTGTTTTTTCCAGAAAGGTATCTACAAAAGCATCTTCTACTTTTTTGTATGCACCCACAACGGTATCCTCTATCGTTTGATATCCCTGCATAACCGCTTTGCCAAGTTTTCCGGGCTTCATCCGCAGCACGCCGGGAGCATTGGGGTCTTTCTCCAAAAAACGGTCTACAAAGGCGTCTTCCACCTTCCGATAGGTTCCGATAACCTTGTCTCCCAGCTTACCAGTCTTTAATTTGTACTCACTCATTTTCGCACCTCATTTGCGCTTTTCTTTGTGCCTATGCTGTTACGCCTGTGCCCAAAATCACCGGATTCCCTTAGCCAGCGGAATCAGTAGCAACAGTACAATGATGCCTGCAATACCGACCGCAATACCCAGCACCATATTCCCAAACACCATGGACAGGCACATGCCCACCCCGAGCAGCAGCGCCCCCAGCACGCCGACAACAACGGTTCCCACCGCCTTGGGGGTGACATGAATGGGAGTCTTACCTTCCATCCTGCGCCAGATCAGCAAATCGACCAGCAGAATAACCAGGCCGATCACTCCACAAGCGATCCCCTGGTTAAACATTCCCCACTCAGGCAGCAGCGCCATACACATTCCCAGTGCAAAGAACACGCCCCCAACGGTACCCAAAATCATAGCGACCAATGTACTCTTTTTCATAAAAAATCCTCCTGACAGTATTGGCAGACGCTCTGCCGTGTGTGGAAACGGGTTGCTTCCCATCGCCTGTTTATACTTTACTGCCAGAATATTAGCCCGATGTTTGGGTTTTGTTTGAAAATTATTAAACTTGAAGGGTTTGGGCGTGCCTGACCGGTCACAAAGTTTCCTTTCCCCCTGCTGTGATGGCGCCGGTATGGCTGAAACCGGCTGACACATGCAGCGGCGGCACCCATGGAGACGATTGTGTCAAACAAAAAAAGGAACTGTCCATTCCTTTACAGAAATAAACAGTTCCTTTTGGAAGGGGTGGACACTTTAGATCCCCCCCCTTGTATTCAACTGAGAAACGGCAAAAAACTTAAAAAATAAATTTTTTTGCCCAAAATTTTGCGCTTGACTTAACCGGGATCGTGGTAAACTCTGCAACAAAATTTCTGTATGATTATTATAGCATACGTCCCAAGTTCTGTCCAGTCTTTTCGACAAAAAATTTTCAGGAGATGTTTTGGAATGTTAATAGAGTTATGGGCCGAAAAGTTACCCACAAAAAAATAGCACCGATGCCCCCCGGATTGAGGACATCGGTGCTATTTTTTTGCAGGCAACCTATTTTTTCAATGGCAGGTTTGCGTCCTGCTCATATCCACCTACAAACCGTATTCTGATTTGGGTAGCGGATAAAACAGTCACCTGTTCAATAATTCTTCGGATAAAGTCATCGTTAAATTCAGCAAGGTTCAGGTTTTCCTCGTTATTGATATAAAGCAGGGCCTGTTGGTACTGGTATTCCTGTGCCTGATTTGCCATCTTCTTTTTCTGGATTTCCTGCAGTTGATTGGTAAGGCCCATTTTCTGTTCAGAAAGCTGCCGTAACTTGGCGGCATAGAAATCGCTGTCACCACCCTGTGCGATAATTTTAACTAAGGCCGACATTTCCTGCTGCAGCTTGTCTATTTGCTTTTCCAGCGATTGCGGTGTGATTTGATTCCCGGAAAACAGGATAATGTTTTCTTGAACATCACGCAAATTTTTCAGGATATCTTCTTTGTCCCCGACCACTTTTTGAATACATTGGAGGATTGCCTGATGTAAGGCTTCTTCCGATATGGTTGGTGAATGTTGGCAGTATTTTGTTCCGAATTCCAATCGGCTGATGCAGCGCCAGACTACTTTCTTCTTGCCTTTTTTTACCCAAGTGGTCCGGCGATACATGGAACCGCATTCCCCGCAAACCAGCCTTTCGGAAAGTGCATACTTGCTGCAGTATTTGCCCAGCGCACTCTTGGTTTTCTTTTGGGAAACCTTCTTTTTGCTGTTTCTTCTGGTCAGTTCAAGCTGGACATTTAGGAAATCTTCACGGGGGATGATAGCTGGGTGGTTGTCAGTGATGTAATATTGGGTGAGCTCTCCGTTGTTTTTCTTCTTTTTCTTAGTAAGAAAATCTACTGTATAGCTTTTTTGTAACAACACATCTCCCATGTATTTCTCATTCCGCAAGATATGTTCAATACTGGATAATCCCCATTCTGTATTCCCCCGTGGCGTCAGTATGTTTCGCCGTTCCAAGGCTTCCTTGATCTGGCGCAGGCTGCGGCCCAGCAGGAACAGGTTAAAAATCATTTTGATATGTTCTGCTTCTTCCGGCACAATCTCCGGCTCTCCGTCCTCTCCTTTTTTATAGCCCAGCATATTCTTATAGGGAAAGGCGAATTTTCCTTGGCTGTACCCTTTTCGTTTGCCCCATTTGACATTGTTGCTCAGAGATTCGCTTTCGCCTTGGGCGAAGGCACTGGTCCATGTGAAGAATATTTCGCTTGTTACACGGGAGGTGTCCAGCCCTTCTTTTTCAAACCGGATGATAATGCCCCGATCCTTGAGCATTCGTATGTACGAAATGCATTGGAGGGTATTTCGGGAAAATCTGGATAGCGACTTTGCCAGTATCATGTCGATTTTCCCTTTTTTGCACTGCTTTATCATTTCCATAAAACCGGGGCGGTTCTCATCTCTGGTTCCGCTGATGCCATCGTCTGAGAAAACGCCAGCATATTCCCACTCAGGATTTGAACGAATCAAATCGTCATAATAGGTGATTTGGTTTTCGATACTGGTCTGCTGTTCTTCCTGCTCTGTACTGACTCGGCAGTAAGCCGCTACCCTTAGCCTGTGATTGCGGGTTCTGGCCTGCAGCACTGGGGAGGGTTTAATCTCCCTGATGATTTTCTGCCTGATGGGGGCTTGTGGCTCCATATAAATGCTCCTTTCCGGTAGGCTATATCACTTTTCCGTTTCGCAGTTGAAGGTGAACGGAAGTATTTGGCTGAATAAGGATTTTCTCTGCTATGCTGCTAAACAGGTCGTAGTCGAAGTCGGAAATCAGGGGTTGATCGGCCAGCCGTTCCTGTATAAGCTGAGTCATCTGCTCCGAAGCACCGCTTTCGCTGACTTCGTATTTCGCTTTGGCACAATCCATGATAAGCTGGAGCAGTTGATCCGCATTAGCGCAGGGATTGGTCATCTGTCGGTCAATTTCATTATTCAGCCGGAGGACTTCGATGGATAAGCATTCACAATGTCTTTCTTCCGGTTTCAGCTTTTCCCGGTTTTCAATTGCCCGGTTTAATAGGGCAGTCACGCTTTGCAGCAATAGTTCGTCTGGTATGTAGTCTGTGCTGATTCCGCATTTTGGGCATTCCCACAGGATGTATCCTGTCCGCATATTGACTCGCTTGAGGATTTGCCCACAGTTTCCACAGCAGATTTTCTGGCGGATTTTTTTCATTTCCGCAGGTAGGCTGCCGCCATATTGCTTTGCCTTGGCTGCTCTGAGGAAAGCTGCTTCTTCCCACTGTTCCTTTGAAACCAGCGGCGGGAATCCTTCATCGCCTGCGTACTTGGAATTGTCCAAAATCCGGCAAATCATGGTTTTATTCCATTGCCCGGCTCCTTCCCGATAAGGAATGCCCGACAAGGAGGCATATTTGGCGAGTGTTGAAAGGGCAGCCCTTTCAATATATTTTGAAAAGATAGCCTGCACCAAAGGTCCCTCGTCAGGATGCGGGATGATTTCCCCCTTTTCCATTTGATATCCGAAGGGCAGGTATCTTTTCTTTTTCATTAGTACAACTCCTATCTTCTTTCAGCCAATTCCATTCCGTTGATTAACCGGAAACAGATGATATCTGAGAAAATCCTTACTTTAATAACCATATTGCGAAAGGCTACGGGTTCAAACTCTAAGATACTTTCCTGTTCTTCGAAAATCTTCAGAAGCAAGCGACTTGCATCGAGTATCTCGTGATAGTCATTTAAATCACGATATCTCTGAAGTTCTTTTCGCAAATTTTCCAACTTGGCATTATTGGCATTGGTTTCGCTCATAAAAAAAGCAGAATCTATGCACTCTTTGGCTCTTAAAGTAGCCAACGCATGATTCTGCTCCAACAGATTTGCTATTTCCTTGTTCAACTGCATTGCCCCCGGATGGGACATAAAATTTTTATCACGCAAGTTTTCAACTTGTAAAATGAATGGTGTTAAAATCTCTGAGCAATTTCTCCCCAGCTTGTTATATAAGGTGATAAATGCTGCTTCCACTTCAGATTCCTGCACATTTTCCATGGTACATAATCTCTTATCACGAAAATGCCGGTAACAAGCCCACACCACAGTTCCAGCCTTGGTCACCCGTCTGCAGAATGTACTTCCGCATTCGCTGCACTCCAGCATTTTAGAAAAGGTATAAGACTGCATTTCCTTTTTTCGACCATGAAGCTGGTTTTTCTTTTTTAGAAGTTCTTGTGTCATTCTGAACACATCAGAGCTGACGATAGCTTCATGGGTGTTTTCAGCATAAAACTGACTTTTCTCCCCACGGTTCTTCACCTTCTTAAATGGGAAGGCATCTGTGGTGAAGCGTTTCTGGAATAATTCATCCCCCATGTAACGCTCGTTGGTTAAAATATAAGAAACTCCAGTGGCGCTCCACACAGGGTTTCCTTTCAACTTTGGTACTTTTGCCACCGCAAGTTCATTGGTGATCTCTTGAATACTTTTGCCTGAGAGAAAATCTCCGAATATCTTTCGGACAATTTTGGCTTCTTCGTCACAAATTAGGAAACCGCCATTTTCATCTAAACGATAGCCATAGGGTGCTTGGGATAAACGATAGGTTCCGTTTTTCATCCGCATGGCTGCGCCCCGACGCATATTCTTTGCGATAGAAGTAGACTCTTCCTGTGAGAAGGCGCTGTACATGGAAAAGTACATTTCGCTGGTCATTTGACCTGTATCAATGCCTTCTTTTTCAAAGGCAACGGCAACACCCAATAATTTGAGTTCTCGTACAGCTTGAATGCAGTCAGTACTGTTTCTGCCAAATCTGGAAATAGATTTAACCAGTATACGGTCAATCCGTCCAGCCCGGCAATCACACATAAGCCTTTGGAATTCATCACGTTTATCAGCTCTGGTGCCGGTTATACCCTCGTCAGCATAAATGTCGATAAATTCCCAATCTTCGTGTGCTTGTATCAGTTTGGTGAAATATTCCACCTGTGCTGAAAAGGAATTCAGCTGGTCATCGGAGTCGCTACTCACACGTGCATAAGCGCAAACCCGAATTTTTTGCTCTTGCGGTCTTATTGTGGGTTCGATGATTTGCACCTGTGGCATTCTCCGCACCATCCTTTCTTCGCATTCTTGGGCGACATCTATTATGACCACCCTGTAGCAACAACATTATCACAATGTCTGGTAGAAAGCTATCACGACAACTACTAAATATCGTATCTCAAAACCCGGTACCTTTCGGCAATAGCAACAGTGGCTTAGTTGTAATTTTCTGAGGTTATTACGCCATCGGCCAGCATCTTTTTCAGCGCCGAAAGTGCCATATAATACTTGATTTCATTAATCACGGCGAGGGCAGGTGTATTAGGATTGTATGTAACTTGCATATATCTGTCCCCCTTACCACGGAAGCGGAAGATCCTTTTGGATCGCTCTTTGGAAAAAGCGATTTTCCAGCCCTTTGAGGTAGAGTTCATACCGCAGGTCGCTCTCGGTGGTGATCAGTACCGTATGGTGATCCTGCAGAAACTCTAATATTTGAATCAGGATGGCGGGGTCGTGGCTCAGGCGGGTTAAATCCCGAACAAGCACAGCACGGACAAAACCGCCCTGCACTGCCTGCATCATCTGTTTTAAGCCCATGCGGGCCATGCTCCTGCCAGTGCCCATATCCTGAGAAGTCCCCACAACAGTATATCCCCGATGATTGGCTTCACTTAAAAGATTTCGCATTTGCTGGATCAGGACAAACATCCTTTTGTCGCTGCTCCGGCTGTATAGCCACATAGGGCGTTCCATATAGGGGTAAGCCATGACTGGCGGTGTTTCTTTATTCATCTATAACAATCTCCTTTACGGCATAAAATAATCCGGGCTTTTCTTTGCCCGGATGAATGCTTCCACATCTTCAATTTTTCTGGTGATACGAAGTGGAGGCAGGGTTTCCAGCACAGCCCGGTGATATCGCTTTTCGGGAGCTGCCCGGTGATCCAGAATGCTGACCACGCAGGTGTCGGTTTCGGTGCGGATCGCCCGCCCGAATCCCTGCCTGAGTTTCACCTGCATATCCGGGATAATGACAGCCCGGATATAGTCCTGCAAGGTGGGATACTGCTCCCGTTCCGCTTCACTCAATGGATCGGGAACAGGAAAGGGCAGCCGCACAATAATAAGCGATGATACCATATCGCCGGGAAAGTCCACACCTTCCCAACAGGAGCCCGCTGCGAACAGCACCGCATTCTGCGCCTGCTTGAACTGATGGATGACTTCCTGCGAATGCCGCCATACTTCCATAAGCGGAAAGGACAGTCGATCTTTCACCTGATTGTACACAGCGCCCATGAGGGAATAGGAAGTAAAAAGCACCAGAGTGTGCCCGTGCGTGGCTTCCACTAAGCGGCAGATCTGTTCTGCCAGACACTTAGCTTCCTTTTCGCTTCCCATTTGCGTCCTTGGCAAGCCGTCTGGAATGTAGAGAAGGCAGTTTTCCCTGTAATTGAAGGGAGAAACCGCAATAAAATCATCCAGCCGCTTGTTTGCGGACAGCCCCATGAGCTGGCGGGTCCTGTCAAAACTGCCCCCAGCCATGAGAGTACCGGAGGTCAGGATGGCGGGAATGCCCTTCAGCCATAGCGCCCGGCGCAGCTGTTCCGGCATTTCCCGGCTGGCAGCGCAGAGGCTGGGGCTTCCGTCCCGGCTGTATTGAATATAAAGGATGTATCGCATATCACAGGTATAAAAAAGGTTTAGGGCTTGCTCTGTTGTTCCCAGCCGGTAGGTGATCCACCGGGGAAGGTGCGGGGCAAGCTGTTTTTGTGTCTGCCGAAGAAGGGAAAGGCAATCCCGAAGCGCCGCTTCCCGGTCCGCTGTCAAAACGAAGGCGGTGCGCTGGGCTTCCTCCAGCAGTTCTCCACGGTACATGGCTCCCATAAGGGCAGTAAACTTTTCTTTCAGTCGCTGGGCAGCCAAAATATATTTTTCTTTTTCCAGCAAGGTGCAAAGTTCGCTGAAATCTTCTGCCGATAAACTCTGCCCGTACATCTGGCGGGCTGCGTCCGGCAGCTTATGGGCTTCATCGATCACCAAAGCCCGGTAATCATTGAGAAGAGGCCGCATTTCTTGCAAGCGGTGAGCGGCGTCTGCCAACAGATAGTTGTGATTGCAAATCTGGACGAAAATCTCCGCACTTCGGGCTTCTTTCAAATATTGATGATAACGGCAGGAGCTTCTCAAAAGGCATTCCTTCGGACAAACCTTTGGAACGCAGACCTGCCGCCGGTCAAATCCGCTGAGGCCGGTCACGGCGTCCAAATCGTAATAGGTACGCAAAGAGAAAAGGGCTTTGCGCTGTCCGGCATTCTTTTGCTTCTCCTGGACGGCTGCCAGCCGCTGGGACAGCCGGGCGTCGCAGACAAAGCGTTCCTTTCCCTTGCGGATCATCGCACGGATGGGTTTCTGAATAATATGGTTTTCCAGAAAAATCCGGGACAAAAATGGGATATATTCCCCGATGACAGCGTCCTACAGGGCTACGCTGGAGGTGGAGACCACTACCGGTTGGAAACCGGCAGGACCGGAATGGTCATACTGTTTGAGTAAAATGCAGGCGGTCAGGTAAGCGTAGGTTTTTCCGATCCCGACTCCTGCGTCGCACAGGGCGATTCTATTTTGCAGCAGGGTATCCAGCATGGCGTGGCAGAGGGAGATTTGTTCTTCCCGCACTGCCAGCCCGTTTTGAGGAAGAAGGATTCGGAAGATCCTTTCAATTTCCCCATGGGCCTGCTTTTTCAAGTCCTGATTCATTTGGCACATTCTCCTTAGAGCAAGTGCGTTGGCGGCAAACTAATGCGGCGCAGTTTGAAGCCTGCGCCACACGGATTCGCCGTCAACGGCAATCTGAATAAAATAAAGGTTTGATTTTGACGTGCCGTATTTGCTGCTCGCCCCCCGGCAACCTTGGGAACCATACGGGCAGGCTTGCAGTTGACAAGCCGTTCGCTGGCTCCCCAAGGGTCTTGCTGATTACAACCCAAGGTCGGCCAGCCCATCTGACGTGTGGGCAAACGATAATGCGTATCATAATACCCCGCCCAAGGTCGTGGCGAAAAGGGGAACTGCTCCCTCTTTCCGGTCAAAATGGATCGCTCAAAGCCAACAACACAAGCCGCCGTCCCTCAAAAGGGAGGCAGCTTATGTGCGGCTCGTCGTGGCGCTTTTTCCGGCGTCGCTCGCTCAGGCGGGAACGTACCCGCATGGCTGGTATTCACTTTTCAAGCTGCAAGGCGAACGTTTCTTTTTCCCCGTTCGCCCTATAGCCCATGAAAAAGTGCCGAGAGCTTCATGCTTCAAAAAATTTTTTTAATTTTTTTCTGAGACGTACCATTCTCAGGTTGACTGCCTTTTGCGTGAGTCCGGTCCTATCGGCAATTTCGTATCCGTTAAAACCAGACATTTTCAAAAAAGCAATCTGTATGGTGAGCTTGTCCTCTTTGGAAAGGATACGCAGCAGTTCCATATCTTCGATGCTGTCCAGCAGGGATTCGGTATCCTCGACCGGCAGCTCCAAATCCTGCGCCGACACCCAATCCACATAGGGCGACCATTCTACCTGCCGCTGCAGATACTGGCGTTCCTTATTGAACTGCGCCCAATCGTATGTATGAAGGCGTTGGATGGTTTCCTCATCCACGCCGAGTTCTCTGAGTTTCTTTTCTTCTGCTTCTTTCCAGCGGAGCCATTCTCTCTCCGCTTTGGCTTTGTTGTAAGCCATGGCTGTTTCCTCCGATCAATCTGAAATTTTTTGAAAATTCAGATTGTCGGGGGCGGCGGTCTGCCGCTATGCGTTCTTAGCCATGACCTCCTTCTGTAAACAAAAAGAAAGCGCACCCGCCAAAAGGCGAATGCGCATAATGGGACTGTATCAAATTTGGTAAAATAAGGAAGATTATGGCGGAACCATGTCGAATGAAAAAGGGCTGCAACTTCGGGAGAAGCTACAGCCCTTTCTCTGTACTGCGGTAACCATCGACAACACATCGCCGCTATCCCCTCTGTTTGGGGAAAGCGGATAAGCGCCTATGGATTCCATATTTCCCCAGCTTGATTCAGATGGGGACATTATAAAAAATAAAACCTACGATTTAGCTTTTTTCTTCCTTCTAATTACATATTTGCGGTCTATTTACCCACAAAATTTAATCGTTACTTTGTGCATTTTATCTATTTAGCTAAAATTTCAAATCGGTACCCCGGTCCTCGCTGCGTGCTTTCCTCTATGATCCGGCAGCTGGCGCCTGATGCTTCCAGCCGAAGTTTTTTCTTTAGGCTTTCTACCTGCACGATGACTTCTTTGATCCCATGTTTCATGTCCGGGTGGGGCCATATCACGTTGTGAAAAAAATCGCATGGCAGTGCTTCATTGGGATGGGAAGCAAACAAGCCAAGGATTTCAAATTCCCTTGGTTCCAACTCAACCGGACTCCCGCCGATTGTTACTTCCTTTTTGGGCTGATCGATCCGCAGCAGTTCGAATTCATAGACCTTTCCCGGACCCCGGAAAGGCTGATATTCCTGTCCACCGGCTTCATTCTTGATTCCTTCTACTAAGCGATTGGATTCATGATCGCTGCATTTGATAATTGTTACTTTAGACATACTGCTGCTCCTTCCGCAATGTTGATGATGGGAACGGATTTCTTCTGTGCGTATCGATAGGTTTGGTATGCGCCGCCATAATCGTGGTCGATGTATGCGAGTATAAGGTCCGCATGATCTACCATCCAGCGGTTCCGCTTGGTGATGGCGGCTTTGTAATAAGTATATTCTACTTCTTCCGGCAAGAGGATTTCATCATAAAAAGTTTGGTAATAGGATTTTTCGGTATTGAACTGGTTGGAAAGATGCGCAGCTACCAGACAAAGGCGGATATCCTTCTCCGGGTGCTGTTCCTTCAGTTTTCGGACAGCTTCGGCACACATCTCGTCAAACCGGCCCATTCCTCC
>ERZ1090861.713-NODE-713-length-19414-cov-11.431221_pt1 | contig 19414 bp, 18 predicted proteins | sample MGYA00478482_ERZ1090861 | MGnify/ENA primary metagenome ERZ1090861 (study PRJEB33644, sample SAMEA5815744) | chicken gut metagenome | biome: Chicken; feature: Gastrointestinal Tract; material: Caecum | place: Ireland | collected 2019-01-01 | study: A study of the... | reverse complement strand
GCCGGCACTTAGAGCGCGTCCTTTGCGCTCTTATGTACCGCTGCGCCGCGTCCGAGCGAAAGCGCGCTCTCCGGCACAATCCCCGGACTCCCGGCGGAAGTTTTCTCCCCTCACAAATTCAGATTCTTAAAGGCCTCCGCAAATGCGTTGTTCAGCGGCTGTTCTGCCTCTTTGGCCTGTTTTCTCATGTATGCGGCTACGTCCCGTTTGTTTCCGCCTTTCCCTTCTTTCTTTTTGCGCTCCTGGAAAGAGGAGAGTTTTTCTTTATGTCCGCAGGAGCAGACAAATCGCTGGGCGTCGCCTTTTCCTACCAGTTCCATTTTCTTGTGGCAGACCGGGCAGCGGGCGTTGGTACGGCGGGATATGGTTTCCCGGTAACCGCATTCCCTGTCCTGGCAGACAAGCATTTTCCCGTGCTTTCCGTTTACTTCCAGCATCAGTTTTCCGCACTGGGGGCACTTGTGCCGGGTCAGGTTGTCGTGCCGGAAGGCGCCGTCTGCGTCTTTGATCTGCTGAATCAGGCGCCGGGTGTAATCCTGGATTTCTCCCATGAACTTCCGGTCCGAGTCTTTCCCACGGGAGATGGCCTGCAGGCGGAGCTCCCACTGGGCGGTCAGTTCCGGACTTTTCAGATCCGGCGGCACCAGGGACAGCAGCTGTCTGCCCTTTGATGTAATATGGATTTCGTTCCCTTTCTTTTCCATGAGAAAGCTGTTGAACAGTTTTTCTATAATATCCGCGCGGGTGGCAACCGTTCCCAGGCCGCCGGTGTTTCCCAGAGTGCGGACAATGGTTTTGTCCTTGTTTTTCAGATATTTGACAGGGTTTTCCATTGCGGCGATCAGCGTGCCCTCTGTAAAGTATGCAGGCGGTTTTGTGGCGCCTTTTGTGATGGAAAGGGCAGTAACCGGAAGCGTGGCTCCGGGCCGGAGGGAGGCGGTGTCCAGATTGTCCGGGATGCCCCGGCCCTGGCCTGCCGTAAAGTCATCTGCGCCGTCCCTGCCGGAAAATTCGATGTCATCCTCGTCTTCTATGTTCTGCCAGTCTGAGTCATATACCTGACGCCAGCCGGGATTCTTTATGACGCTTCCCTTTGCCGTGAATCTTTCGGTTCCGATCATGCCGGTGACGGAGAGCTCTTCCGACTCACAGGCCGGGGAGAGAACCGCCAGGAACCGGCGGACTACCATATCATAGATTCTGCGCTCATCAGAGGACATATTTTCCAGGCGCACATATTCCTCGGTGGGAATGATGGCGTGATGATCCGATACTTTTGCGTTGTTTACAAAAGACTTTGACGGGCGGATGTCCTGTCTGGCCAGAAGGGCCGCGGTTTTCCGGTATGGCCCGACAGCGCAGGCTTCCAGGCGCTCTTTTAATGTCCCTACAATATCCGTTGTAAGATACCGGGAATCCGTCCGCGGGTAGGTAAGAACTTTGTGGCTCTCATACAGACGCTGCATAATATTCAGCGTTTCTTTTGCTGAAAAACCGAATCTCTGATTGGCTTCCCGCTGAAGGGCAGTCAGGTCGTAGAGGGCCGGGGACCAGCTTTTTTTCGGCTTTTTTGTCACTTCTGTAATCTTCAGCCGCTTTTCCGCATTTTTATAAATGGATTCGATCCGTTCTTTGTCAAATGTCCGGGAGGACCGGGAGGAAGCGTCTGTCCAGACAAAGGAAATGCCTCCTGCGGCGGCTTTCAGTCCGTAGTACGGCTTTGGCACAAAACTGCGGATTTCCTCTTCACGGGCAGCGATCATGGCCAGGGTGGGAGTCTGGACCCGTCCGCAGGAAAGCTGGGCGTTGTATTTACAGGTCAGAGCCCGGGTGGCGTTGATGCCGACCACCCAGTCGGCCTGAGCCCGGGCAACCGCTGCATGGTACAGATTTTCATAGTCTTTTCCGGGTCTTAAGTGGGCGAAGCCTTCCCGGATGGCCTTGTCAGTGACAGAGGAAATCCAGAGACGTTTTACCGGCTTTCTGCATCCGGATTTTTCCAGGATCCAGCGGGCTACCAGTTCCCCTTCCCGGCCGGCGTCTGTGGCGATTACCACATCGGCCACATCTTTGCGGGAAAGCAGATCTTTTACCGCGTTATACTGCCGGGACGTCTGGCGGATGACAACCAGCTTCCAGTTTTTGGGCAGCATGGGAAGTGTGTCCATGCTCCATGTTTTATACTGTTCGCCGTACTGCTCCGGGTCTGCAAGGGTTACCAGATGGCCCAGAGCCCAGGTAACAATGTAGTCTTTGCCCTCCATACAGTCGGCTGATTTCTGACCGCAGTGGAGCACGCGGGCAATGTCCCGGGCAACGGAAGGCTTTTCAGCGATTACAAGATGTTTCATAAATAAAAAAGCTCCTTTCGTAGAACGATATTTTATATTATATTGCTTTTTCAGAATAATTCCGCAGCAGATACTCTGTTCTGCTGCGGAAACTGTCAGATGCTGTGGAATCCTTTTCCGATAATTTCACTTGTATTTGAGATCAGAATAAATGCGTCCGGCTCCTCGTTTTTGATAAAATTCCTCAGTTTTACGGCCTGCGCCCGGTTCAGAGCGGTCAGGATCAGATATTTGTCCTTCCCGGAATACGCGCCTTTTGCAAGACATACGCTGGCGCTTCGCCCCAGAGTGTGAACGATAAAATCACAGATCGGTTCCGGATGGTCGCATACTACATTGAAATATTTTGAAAGATTGAAACTTTCGATAAAGTTGTCAATCATAAAGGAGCGGATCGCAAGGCCCAGGAATGAATAAAGGCCTGTCTCAATGTCAAATACAAAGAAGCTGGCGGTTGTAATGACCGCGTCCGAGATCATCAGCGCCCGTCCGATGTCAAAGCTGGAATATTTCTTCAGGATCATGGCAATAATATCTGTCCCGCCGCTGGAAGAGCCGATATTAAAGAGCACCGCGCTGCCAAGAGCCGGAAGAGCAATAGCAAAACAAAGTTCCAGCATGGGCTGGCTGGTCAGAGGTTCTGACAAGGGCCACAGACGTTCCATGACGGAGAGGGCAATGGAAAGAAGGATGCTGCAATAGGCTGTTCTGGCAGCAAATTCCTTTCCGAGAATAATCAGCCCTGCGATCAGAAGAATCATACTTGCTACCAGGTTGAAATCTCCTGCCGACATCAGGCCTGTTTTGGCTACAAGCACAGCCAGACCGGTAATTCCGCCAAAGGTAAAATTATTGGTAAATTTGAAAAAATATGTTCCGAATGCCATGAGAAGGGTGCTGGCAGTCAGAAGAAAAAAGTGTTTCAGATTCCATTTCATCTTATGTCTCTCCCCCGCTTTAAAATTCTATTCGAATTGTAATCTCTGGAATATAAAAAGTCAACGCATTAAGCCAATCTGACAGGGAAATACTATGTGTTACAGCTGGTACATGTGCAGCGGCAGATGCGGGCTGACATGTACAGTCGATAATATTTATGTTTCTGAAAAGGAGGCACATATGGACCGACAATTACCGATTCGGGATATATTTGCAAGAGAAATTCTTGACTCCCGGGGCAATCCCACGCTGGAGGCAGAAGTTCTGGCAGGGGAGGATATTGTAGGCAGGGCCGCGGTCCCCTCGGGCGCTTCAACAGGCAGATACGAAGCCCTGGAACTGAGAGATAGAGAGAAAAGATACGGAGGCCGGGGCGTGGAGCGGGCGGTGGAAAATGTGAACAGTATTCTGGCCCCTGTAGTGATCGGAAGAGATGTATTTGATCAGGAAGGGCTGGACCGGGCTCTGATCGAGGCGGACGGTACAAGGGACAAAAGTAATCTGGGTGCAAATGCTATTCTGGGGGTGTCCATGGCAGCCGCGCATGCTGCGGCAGAAGCGATGAAAGTCCCGTTGTACAGATATCTGGGAGGTGTGAGGGCAAAACAGATGCCGGTTCCCATGATGAATATCATAAACGGAGGCGTACATGCAGACAATTCTCTTGATATTCAGGAATTTATGATCGTACCTGCGGAGAAGGAGGGGTTCCGGGAGCAGCTGAGGGTTTGCGCAGAAGTTTATCACTCTCTGAAGTCTTTGTTAAAAGACAGGGGGCTTCACACATCTGTAGGAGATGAGGGGGGCTTTGCGCCGGACTTTAAAGATACCAGGGAAGCGCTCCGCACCCTGCGGGACGCGGTGGAAAAGGCCGGATACAGAATGGGACGGGACATCCGCATAGCGCTGGATGTGGCCGCTTCGGAACTGTACGACCCGGACAGAAAAGTATACTGCTTCCCGGGAGAAGGGAGAGAGAAAGGGGAGAAAGTAATCCGGACTACAGAAGAAATGACGGACTATTATCTGGATCTGATTTCTGAATTTCCGATCTGTTCTATTGAAGATCCGCTGGATGAGGAGGACTGGGACGGCTGGAGCGCGCTGACGGGAAAAATCGGAGACCGGGTGCAGCTTGTGGGAGATGATCTTTTTACTACAAATGCAGAACGTCTGGAAAAAGGCATCCGCCTGGGAGCCGCCAATGCGGTTTTAATAAAGGTCAATCAGATCGGCACGCTTACCGAGGCTTTTGAGACAATGAAGCTGGCGCAGGAGGCCGGGTATAACACAGTGATTTCCCACCGGTCCGGGGAAACGGAAGACACGACAATTGCGGATATTGCCGTAGCCTTTAATGCCGGGCAGATCAAGACAGGGGCGCCCTGCCGGTCTGAGCGGGTGGCCAAATATAACCGGCTGCTGCGGATTGAGGAAGGCCTTATAAAAGAAGGAATGAAAAAGACGGTAAATTGATTGCGGACTTAGGTTCTGTTATAGCAGAACGGGATTGACAAAGGAAGGAAGGTTCTGTAATATTGTACTAAATATATAGTACAATATTCGCTCCGTAATTTCCGGGGCGCGGCAGAGCCTTTTTTGCTGCGGGGAAGTCTTTCGGCTTTCCCCGGATCAGACTGCCGGTCAGATCAGGAAAAAGGGCCTGCAAGGAGGAGGAGAACATGAATACGGAACAGATGAGTTCAGAAAAGTACGGTGCCGGGAACATTTCTTATGAGAAGCTTTCCAGAAAAGCGCTGTACTGCATGTATGCATCCGGGATTGTGACAGGAGCTGTGCTGCTGTTTATTATCGGAGCGGTTAACTGGTTCTGGCTTGTGCCGGAAAAGATTGCTGTGGGACAATGGATATCAGCCGGGCTGGCAGCGCTGATTCTGCTGGATGTTCTGGTAAGTCCCTATTTCCGGTATCACCGGTATCGGTACAGCATCAATGATGAGTGTATTGATATTGTGGAGGGGTATCTTTTTGTAAAGAGAAATATTGTGCCCATTGAGCGGCTTCATAAACTGCAGACGGCAAAAGGACCCTTTGACCAGTTCTTTAAAGTAGCGAAAGTTGTAGTAACGACAGGCGGCGGCGATGTGACTATTTCTTTTCTTGAGGAAGAGAAAGCGGAGCAGATCGCGGACAGCCTGCGCAGGAGAATTAATGAGATTGTGACGGAACAGAGGGCGGAAAATGGAAACAGGTAAAAAATTCAGAAATCATATATCCGTTGTAGCCGAGGAGGTATGGGGCAGCATTCTGGCGCTGCTTATTCTTGTGTTTGTCCAGGGACTTCCCGAACTGGCGGAGACGTCTGCGGATGATCTGTCTTTTCTGGCGGATAAAGGGCTGTGGATTGTTCTGGGACTGACCGTTATTCTGGCAGTTCTGATCGGAAACCGGCTTCTTGTCTGGGCGAGGACATACATATACCTGGAAGACAACGCGATTGTTATTGAAAAAAATACTGTAAATAAAAAGAAAAATACTATCGGAATTAAAAACATTTCCAATATTAATCTGGAGCGGAATCTTTTCGAAATGCTGGTGGGCACCTGTAAAGTGAAGCTGGACACAAACAGCCTGTCCACGGCAGATAAGACGGATGTGAAAATTGTTCTGAAAAAAGCAGATGCGGAAAGATTCCGTCGGGAGGTTACGGCACGGATGCATGCGTCTGGTTCCGTGGAACTGTCGGCGGGAGAGACGGACGGTATTTCCGGAACCGGGGACAGCCCGGAGGAATACCGGGCGGCCGGAGCGGTCAACGGGGCTTCTTTTCAGGAGGCTTATGATGTGCGTATGGACTTCGGCGATATCATCCGGCACGGCCTGTTTTCTATTAATATATTTTCCGTACTTCTTCTGCTGGCCGGCATCGGGGCGACTGTAGGGGCGGTTGTTCAGGTTGTACAGAACCCCGGTTTTATAAAATCTCTGCTGGGAGCCGCGGCAGGGATTCTGGTGGCTGCGTCGATTGTCCTTTCCGCCCTCTGGGATACGGTGAAGGATTTCGTTAAATACTATGATTTCCGCGCGAAGCGCAGAGGAAACCGTCTGTTTATCTGTTACGGACTTCTGAAAAAAATGGAATATACGATTCCGACAGACAAGATACAGGCGCTGCGGATTCACCAGTCGCTGGTGGCACGGATATGCGGCCGCTATATGGCTGAGATTGTGAACGTGGGCATGGGAGATGAGAAGGAAGAGAAGAATTCTTTCCTTGTGCTTTATTGTACGAAGGAAAAAATGCGGCAGCAGCTGGAATTGCTTCTGCCGGAGATGGCTCCGGCATTGGATCAGGAAGTAAAAAAACAGCCCGGAACAGCAAGGATTGTATGGGCGTTTCATCTTGCCGTATATGTACTGGCTGTGCTTCTGGCGGCGGCAGCAGGCGTGATGATGACAGCCGGTATGGCCTCTTCCGACAGACTGCCGGTGCAGACCGGTATCTGCGGAGGCGCTGCTCTGCTTATAATTTCTGTGCTGACGGGGATGATACTGGGGTACAGAACTGCGGGCATGAGCGCGGGAGAAACAGTTCTCAAACTGCGCAGAGGGTATTTTGGCACGCATTATACAATGGTGAAATATTCTAATATTCAGTATGCTGATTTTTCACAGAGCTTCCTCGCAAGAAGGTGCGGCATCAGAAAAGGGCAGATTCATCTCCTGGCTGCTGCGGGAAAAGCCAGCTATGATATTCCTTATTTCGCAGATGGACTGGAAGAAATAATAAAAGCGGGAATGCTTGGAGAAAAGGAATAAGAGAGCTCTTCCGTCCGGAGAATCTGAATGAAAAGGGCAGTAAAAAACAGAATAGAGCAGCGGAAATCGGCGGCTTACCCGGGGGACAGAAGAATATTCTGTCCCCTTTTAAACTGTCCGGATTAGTGATATACTAGGTAAAGCATACACATTTCCGAATGCCCGGCCGCATCGGCGGCTTCCGTCGGAACGGGGCATTCCGGAAACAGAAAGAACAACAAAAAATAAGGAGATTTGCATATGAGTATATATGATCTGGAAGCATATCAGGTGATACAGAAAGCTGATTTATCAGATATTAAATCCCGTGGAACTCTTCTGAAACACAAAAAAAGCGGAGCCCGGATTCTTCTGATGGAAAATGAAGACGAGAATAAGGTGTTTGCCATCGGATTCCGGACGCCTCCGTCAGACAGCACGGGAGTGCCGCATATTATGGAACATTCTGTACTCTGCGGTTCCAGGGATTTCCCGGTGAAAGATCCTTTTGTGGAGCTGGTCAAGGGATCGCTGAACACATTTTTAAATGCCATGACTTATCCGGACAAAACAGTTTATCCGGTAGCCAGCTGCAATGACACGGACTTTCAGAATCTGATGCACGTCTATATGGACGCTGTATTCTATCCGAATATTTATCAGCACGATAAGACATTCCGCCAGGAAGGGTGGAGCTATAAACTGGAGGAGCCGGACGGAGAACTGACACTTTCCGGTGTGGTTTACAATGAGATGAAGGGAGCCTTCTCCTCACCGGAAGGTGTTCTGGACCGGGTGATTCTGAATTCTCTTTTCCCGGACACTTCTTATGCAAATGAGTCCGGCGGAGATCCGGAGGTGATTCCGGAGCTTACTTACGGGCAGTTTCTGGATTTCCACAGAAAATACTATCATCCCTCCAACAGTTATATTTATCTTTACGGAGATATGGATATGGAGGAGAAACTGAGATGGCTGGATGAGAATTACCTGTCGGATTTTGACAATGATCCGGTGGATTCTGCCATCCGTTTCCAGCAGCCTTTCGACCAGATGCGGGAAGTGGTGCAGGAGTATTCCATTGCCAGCGGGGAGAGTGAGAAGGAGAATACCTATCTTTCCTACAATAAGGTCATCGGCACTTCCCTGGATGAAAAGCTGTATCTGGCGTTCCAGATTCTGGATTATGCCCTTTTGTCCGCTCCCGGCGCGCCGCTGAAAAAGGCCCTTCTGGACGCGGGGATCGGAAAGGATATTCTGGGATCCTACGACAATGGAATTTATCAGCCGATTTTTTCTGTTATATCCAAGAATGCTGAGCTGGAGCAGAAGGATGAATTTATCCGTGTAATTGAGGATACCCTGAAGAAAATCGCAGATAAGGGTATGGACAGGAAAGCGTTGAGAGCCGGAATTAACTATCATGAATTCCGGTTCCGCGAGGCGGATTTCGGCAACTATCCCCGGGGACTGATGTACGGGCTTCAGCTGTTTGACAGCTGGCTGTATGACGAAGAAAAGCCCTTTATCCACATGCAGGCCATCCCTGTTTTTGAATTTCTGAAGGAAAATGTGGAAACCGGATATTTTGAGGATCTGATCCGGAAATATCTGTTGGATAATACTCACGGGTCCATTGTAATTATCCGTCCGGAAAAGGGACGCACGGCACGTATGGACCGGGAACTGGCAGAGCGCCTCAAAGCCTATAAAGAAAGCCTTTCCGGAGAAGAGATTGAAGCTCTGGTTCAGGCGACAAAGGAACTGGAAGAGTATCAGGAAGAGGAATCGTCCCAGGAAGATCTGGCAAAGATACCGGTTCTGAAAAGAGAAGACATTTCCAGAGAGATCGCTCCTGTTTTCAATGATGAGATGGATGCGGACGGGGTAAAAGTCGTTCATCATAACGTAGAGACAAACGGAATCGGGTACGCGACCCTGATGTTCGACCTGTCCGGTATCGAGGAGGAGCTCCTTCCTTATGTGGGAATTCTGCAGAGCGTTCTGGGCATTATTGATACTGCGAACTATGAGTACGGAGAACTGTTTAATGAGATAAATATGAACACCGGAGGCATCGGCACCTCTCTTGAGCTGTACACCGATGTGACAAAGGTGAAGGAAAAAGAATTCCGCGCTACATTTGAGATAAAAGGAAAAGCTCTCTATCCGAAAATGGATATGCTTTTCGCCATGATGCGGGAAATTCTGATGGAGTCCCGGCTGGAAGATGAAAAGCGGTTAAAGGAAATCCTGGCCATGCTGAAATCCCGGCTTCAGATGTCTTTCCTTTCATCCGGACACACGACCGCCGTGCTCCGCGCTCTTTCCTATACCTCTCCTGCCGCGAAGTTCAAGGATGATACAGACGGCATCGGGTTCTATGAGAAAGTAAAAGTGATTGAGGAAGATTTCGAGGGCCGTAAAGAAGAGCTGATCCGGAACTTAAAAGAGATTTCCCGGCGGATTTTCCGGGCCGACAATATGATGATGAGCTACACTTCTTCGGAAGAAGGACTGGCGCCGGCGCTGGACGCCCTTGCATCGGTCAGAGACCGGCTGAACAACGGCGAAGAGAAGATGGATACCGCCTGCGTTATTCACTGCAGAAAACGGAATGAAGGATTCAAAACTTCTTCAAAAGTGCAGTATGTAGCCCGCTGCGGAAACTTTATCGACGGCGGCCGGGAGTATACCGGAGCGCTGCAGATCCTGAAAGTCATCTTAAGCTATGACTATCTGTGGCAGAATATCCGTGTAAAAGGCGGCGCCTACGGATGCATGAGCAGCTTTAACCGGGCGGGAGAAGGATATCTTGTTTCTTACCGGGATCCGAACCTGGAAAAGACGGTTGAAGTATTTGAAGGCGTCGTGGACTATCTGAAGAACTTCACAGTGGACGACAGAGACATGAACAAATTCATCATCGGAACCATGAGCAATCTGGACCGGCCCATGAATCCCGCCGCAAAGGGAAGCCGTTCCATGAATCTGTATATGAATCATATTACGGAAGATATGCTCCGTCAGGAACGCGCCCAGATCCTGGAAGCCGACCAGGAGGATATCCGTGCATTGGCGGATATTGTACAGGCGGTGCTGGACGCGGGACTGATCTGCGTCATCGGAAGCGAAGAAAAAATCGAACAACAGAAACAATTATTTAAAGAAGTCAGAATACTTAGCTAAAAGGGGACGGAGCCTTTTGCAAAAGGCTCCGTCCCCAATGGAGGGAAAATGTGCGACAATTTTAAATCAGGATTTGTAACACTGATCGGCAGGCCGAATGTAGGAAAATCTACATTAATGAACCATCTGATCGGACAGAAAATTGCGATTACGTCCAATAAGCCCCAGACTACCAGGAACCGGATTCAGACGGTTCTGACCACTGAAGAGGGGCAGATTGTGTTTGTGGATACGCCCGGCATCCATAAGGCCAAGAATAAGCTGGGCGAGTATATGGTGAATATTGCGGAACGTTCTTTGAATGAGGTGGACGTGGTGCTGTGGCTTGTGGAGCCGTCTACGTTTATCGGCGCAGGCGAACGGCATATTCTTGACCAGCTTAAAAGGGTGAAGACTCCGGTAATACTTGTGATTAACAAGGTGGATATGGTGAAACGGGAGGAGATTCTTCCGGCTATTGATCTGTACCGGAAGGAGTATGAGTTCGCGGATATTGTGCCGGTGTCCGCACGCACGGGAGATAATACGGACGAGCTGGTGAAGGTGATTCTGAAATATCTTCCCTATGGACCGCAGTTTTACGATGAGGATACGATTACCGATCAGCCGGAGCGCCAGATTGTGGCGGAGCTGATCCGGGAAAAGGCGCTGCACTGTCTGAATGAGGAGATCCCTCATGGGATAGCAGTGGCCATTGACCGCATGAAGATGGAAAAGAAAGTAATGCATATTGACGCAACGATCATATGTGAGCGGGATTCTCATAAAGGAATTATAATCGGAAAACAGGGCAGTATGCTGAAAAAGATCGGAAGCACCGCCCGCTACGAAATCGAGAAGATGCTGGACTGCAGGGTTAATCTGAAGCTCTGGGTGAAAGTACAGAAAAACTGGCGGGACAGCGACTATCTGATGAAGAATTTCGGATACCGTGAAGATGAATAGAAGAAAAGAAAAATAGTGTCCGGACCGGGATATTTCTTCCGTGTCTGACGGCGGCCCTGTATGCTGCGACAGATGAGATGCATCAGCTGTTTGTGCCGGGCAGGAGCGGACAGATATCGGATGTAATTCTGGACAGCGCGGGAGCGCTGGCCGGCGTGCTTGTACTGGCGGTTGTGAGAAAGCTGATAAAAAGGAAACAGAATTTCAGAAAAGCAGTGTATGTACGCAAATAAAAACAGAGTTTGCTCTGATTTTTTATTGACAATTGGAAAAACTGCGCTATAATGAAACAGGATTAAGAAAAAAGCCAATGCGAAGAACAGGACACGACTTCGCGGAAGTTCATGTTTTCAGAGAGTTGCCGGCAGGTGCGAGGGAACAGCATGACCGCGGAAGTTATCCCCTGCGAGCAGTCGGGGTGAAAAGCCGGCAGCAGATATGAATCGGATATCTGCCCCGGGCAAAGAAGTAACCCGGACCGGAATTCCACCGTTATAAGGAAGCCTGTTAATCCCGGAAAGTTGAAGGACGACAGGACAGAGAGACCGGAAAAATCCGGTAAAAGAAGTGGTAACGCGGAAAAAATATTTCGTCTTCTGACAGAGTAATCTGTCAGAAGGCTTTTTTATTTTACAGGAAAGTCCTCAGGACTGTCCTGTCTTCCGTATCTGGCACTAATCCGAAGCACCCTGGTGCAGGATGCTTCATGATGCAATGCAATTATACATAGTTAAAGGAGAGTGGAGAGTTATGAACACTTTAGTAATCGTACTGATCGCTGCTGTGTGTCTGATTGCCGCATATGCGCTGTACGGACGCTGGCTGGCGAAAAAATGGGGAATTGATCCGAAGGCAAAGACGCCTGCCGTCCTTCATAATGACGGACAGGATTATGTGCCGACTGACGGATGGACAGTATTTGCCCATCAGTTTTCTTCCATCGCAGGGGCCGGCCCGGTTACCGGAGCAATTCAGGCGGCGGCGTTCGGATGGCTGCCGGTTCTGTTATGGATTATCCTGGGCGGCATTTTCTTCGGAGCTGTTACAGATTTTGGCGCGCTGTATGCCAGTGTGAAAAACGACGGAAAATCCATGGGGCTTCTGATCGAGAAATATATCGGAAAAGCAGGACGTAAACTGTTCCTCGGTTTCTGCTGGCTGTTCTGCCTGATCGTTATCGCCGCCTTTGCGGATATGGTTGCAGGTACATTTGACGCATATGTTGTAACAGACGGGGTGAAAACACTTTCAGAGAATGCTCAGATAAACGGGGCGGCGGGAAGTATTTCCCTGTTCTTTATTCTGTTTGCGGTTATATTCGGCGTTGTGCAGCATAAAATGAAATTTACCGGATGGAAAGAGGTTGTATTCGGACTTGTATGTACAGTACTGGCATTTGTATGTGGTATGAATTTCCCGGTAATTCTTGGTAAAGACATGTGGGTATATATTGCATTTGCCTATATTTTTCTTGCGGCAGTGCTGCCGATGTGGTTTGTAATGCAGCCTAGAGATTACATGTCTACTTTCATGTTTGTAGGTATGATCGCGGGCGCGGTGCTGGGTCTGATCTTTGCCCATCCGGCAATGAACCTTCCGGTATTTACAGGATTTGAGAATGAGAGCCTGGGAACCTTGTTCCCGATTCTGTTTGTAACTGTTGCATGCGGCGCGGTTTCCGGATTCCACAGCCTGGTATCTTCCGGTACTTCATCCAAGACTATATCAAATGAGAAAGATATGCTGAAAGTCGGCTACGGAGCAATGGTTCTGGAAAGCCTTCTGGCTGTAATTGCCCTTTGCGTGGCAGGAGCAGCGGCAGGCGCGGACGGAACAGCGGCAGTGGGAACTCCGTTCCAGATCTTCTCATCCGGAGTGGCGGGATTCCTTGAGATGTTCGGCATTCCGGTTTATGTGGCGCAGAGCTTTATGACAATGTGCGTGTCTGCTCTGGCATTTACAACACTGGATTCTGTGGCACGTATCGGACGTATGTCCTTCCAGGAGCTTTTCAGCGTAGATGACATGAAAAAGGCAGAAGGATGGAGAAAAGTTCTGTGCAATAAGTATTTTGCAACTATAATCACCCTTGTATTCGGCTATATTCTGACACAGGTAGGATATTCTAATATCTGGCCGCTGTTTGGAAGCGCTAACCAGCTGCTGAGCGCACTGGTACTGATCACACTGTGCGTATTCCTCAAAGTGACAGGAAGAACACTGAAGACACTCGTGCCGCCGTTCGTGATTATGCTGATCGTTACATTTACGGCGCTGGTACAGAGATTTGTTGCTCTTGTCAATGCATTCACAGCGGGCACCGGCGTGTTCATGGTTGAGGGACTGCAGCTGATTGTGGCAGTGCTGCTTATGATTCTGGGAGTGACGATCGTAGTTACTTCAGGCAGAGAGCTGATCCGGAAAAAAGCAGAAAACTGATAGATGAAACGGATTAAACCTGACGGCAGGTTAAAATGAAATCTGTAACAGAGATGTTCATTCAGGAAAACAGCTCTGTTATACATTTCAGGATCTGCCGCCGGGTTTTTTTATTTTTCCGGGATCTGTTCAGAATAATTAAAACAGCGGAACAGCCGGAAGAATCCGGTGGAATCGCGGATCAGATATAAGATACAGTTGCCAGAATCCGGCGGGTATTCTATAATCGGACTGTAAATTCCGGCATTCGCTGCAGACGCCGGATGGAAAAGAGAGGATGACGGAAATGAAGCGAAAAGAACGGGGAAGCTGTGAGACATGTGCCTTCTATATCTATGATGAAGAGTACGGAGCATATCTCTGCGATATGAATATGGACGAAGACGACTATGTGCGGATCATGTCTGATCGGTATTATCAATGCCCCTATTACCGGAACGGAGATGATTATGCGGTAGTCAGAAAGCAGATGTAGGGCGCGGGATATAAGCGTACATGAGAACAGGCAAATGAGAAAAGAGAGGCCGGCGCCCGGAGGCTGACGCCGGTTTTTCACGGGAGGAAGAGGATATGACCGGAAAGAAAGAAAAAACGGCAGTTTTATTTGATGTGGACGATACATTATATGATCAGACAGTTCCGTTTATGGAGGCGTACGCGGAATTTTTCGGACCGGATCCGGATATTCCGGCAGAAGTGATTTATCCGGTTACCAGGAAATACAGTGACCAGATGTTTTCCAGAGCCATGTCAGGAGATATGTCAATGGATGAAATGTACATTTACCGGGTACAGAAAGCATTTGAAGAGTTCGGAATTCCGATTTCTGATGAAAAAGCACTGGATTTTCAGCGCCTGTACGCCCGCAGGCAGGATTACATCCGGATGTCGCCGCTTATGGAAGACATTCTTGCATACTGTTACGGGCGGGCGCGGCTGGGCATTATTACAAACGGTCCGGCAGACCGCCAGTGGGATAAGGTGAAAAGCCTGCAGGCAGAGCGGTGGATCCCCCATGAAAATATCTTTGTATCAGCAGATGTGGGAGCCGAGAAACCGGACAGAAAGATCTTTGACTATGCAAAGCAGGCGATGAACCTGGATGACGGGGAAATCTGGTTTATCGGAGACGCCTATCCGCTGGATATTGCGGGCGCTGTAAATGCCGGCTGGAACGCAGTGTGGATGAACCGCAGAAGGAAAACGGCTCCGGATGACAGGGCGGGGCAGGAAAATGTGGTTGCTGTGGAGACAGAGGAAGAGCTTTTCCGGTTTATAAAAAAGCTTCTCGGCAATGATATGTGATACGGTTTCTTAAGAGAAAGATAGTTCTGTTCATGAGAATCTGCAGTATATTTCAGGCGGGGAAATTGTCGCTTATCCGGCGACCATTTTCTCTTTCGGGCGGGTTATACTCCTTTCAGAAAGAGAAAGGAGATATGAGATATGAATCAGAATCTGACAGAAATGATATTTATTCTGGACCGGAGCGGCTCTATGGAGTCCCTTACGGAGGAAACAATCGGGGGCTTCAATTCCCTGATTGAAAAGCAGAAAGAGGAACCGGGAGAGGCGAGAATTACCACTATATTGTTTGATGACAAGTATGAGCTGCTCCACGATCATACTCCTGTACAGGAGATTCAAAGACTTACCAGAAAAGAGTATTATGCAAGGGGATGTACGGCGCTTCTGGACGCGGTGGGCCTTACCATTGACCGGGTGGGCGGCAGGCTTGCGGAAACGCCGGAAGAGGAAAGGCCGGGACGGGTTGTGATGGTAATTACAACAGACGGTTATGAGAATGCCAGCCGCCGGTATTCCAGGTTTCAGATTCAGGACATGATCCGGAGGCAGACCGATGTATACAAGTGGAAATTTATGTTTCTCGGAGCAAATATGGATGCGGTGAGCGAAGCGGATTCAATGGGCATCAGACCGTGTATGGCGGCAACCTATTCTCCCAGCGCTGCAGGCGTCAGATCCGTATTCAGCGCTGTGGGCCGTATGCTGGATGTGATGAAGCTGAATGACTGTGATGAGGATGAGGAAGAATTCCGGGAACAGTGTGAGGCTATCATGTCATCGGTGAGATAGCCGCGGCAGGATCACTCGCCAAAACACGGTTCAGTAAAATGAAACAGGATTTCATTTACAGCGTCAATATTATAGATCTGGTTATCCAGAAGGAATTCGATAATCAGATCATATTTTTTGTGATGACTGAAGGTGTACCCGGCAAGGCTCAGAAATTCCCTGCTTTCTTCCAGATTCAGGCGCAGCGCGATACAGAGTGCGAAGACGGTCTGTTTGGACGGATGGTAGTCTTCGGAAGAAAGGATTTTGGAAATCAGCTTCCGGTCTATAAAACTGCGCTGGTATATCATGGCTGTAGTAATGTCCCGTTCTCTCAGATACAGCTGTAAGCGCTGAGAGAAGCCAAGCCGGGTATAGTTGGAATCAACGTAGCTGCGTATGCGGCCCATATTTTCTGAGGCAGAGAAAACGCGTTCGCAATTTTCGGGTTTAGGGGAAGCAGCCTGCTGATATTCCGGGGCAGACAGGGCGCCATCCGGACGGGGATGATGAAGCGGACTTTCGGCAGAAAAGTGTGCGGAAGAAGGCTCCTTATTATAGAATTCCTCTTCCGGGCTGTCTTCGTTCAGTTTCATAATATCCAGAAAATCCCGGGACAACGGAGCTGCAGAATGGGACGGTTCTGCGGTCAGGTTTTTGCGGATGTATTTTGATATTCTGCGAAACAGGAAATATTTTCGGAAAGATAACATAAGGCCTTCTCCTTTCTGTGTCCGGCACAGATTCATTTGTACGGTTTTATCTGTACGGTTTCTGACGTGCTATTTTAATAGTATGCATTTTGGCCTCCGGGGTCAATAGCCGGGGAAAATGTCGGCAGCTGGTCCGGGATATTTTGATTGTCTGCCTTATCAATTAAATGTATAATATTTATCTGAAAGAGGATGTGCGGAAGGAGGGAGGAAAAACTGTTGTTTCACAGAAAAAAAGAAAAGAAAGGCTTTACCGGGTATGATCCTTCCATCTGCAGTCCGGTGCTGCGCTGTAGTATCTGTACCGGCGAACAGGTCGCCGGTTTCCGGGACAATGCTACAGGAAAATTCCGGGAAGTTATGCTGATCCGCGGTGAGGCGGATCTGGATACATTCCGGAAAGAGTACGGGATAGAAGGAGAAATACAGAAAATATACTGAGCGTTCTGTACGTGGATATAGAATCCGCGGATATGCCGGATTATGGAAGAAAATGAAAAGAAGATCTTCGAAAAGCAGCCGGGACAGATAGAAAATTCCGGCTGTCAAGGCTTTTCCCGGAAAAAGGCCTGGTATTTTTTACGGGGTATACTGTTTTTTTAATCGGACAACCTAAATATATCAGATAAATATATCCGACACTGAAGAAGAGGTGAGCCGATGAAGGAAATGTACTGGAACCAGTTTATGACGACGGGAAAGGTTGAAGATTATCTCAATTATAAAATGAATCAGCCCGGAGAGGAAAAGGAATCTTTTCCTTCGGACGGAAAGGAACAGCGTGAATCAGATTGTAGTGACAGGGATGGTACTGTCAACAACACCGGTGGGCGAATATGACCGGCGGGTGGTGATACTGACAAAAGAACAGGGAAAAATATCTGCATTTGCCAGAGGGGCAAGGCGTCCCAACAGTCCGCTGGTGGGGGCGGTGAATCCGCTGTCATTCGGTGAATTTACATTGTATGAAGGGCGCTCTTCCTATACGATCCATTCGGCTAATATTACAAATTATTTTGCGGAGCTGAGGACAGATATTGAAGGCGCCTACTATGGTTTTTATTTTCTGGAGATTGCAGGATATTATACAAAAGAACTTAACGATGAGCGGGAAATGCTGGGACTTCTCTACCAGTCCATGAGGGCGCTTCTCAATCCTCATATACCGAATCTGCTCATCCGTTACATATTTGAACTGAAAGCCCTGTGCATCAACGGGCAGGGACCGCAGGTATTCCAGTGCGTTCTCTGCGGGGACAAAGAACGGCCTGCCGTATTCAGCGCCCGGAAAGGCGGACTTGTCTGTAGTGAATGCGCCGGGGATGTGAAAGACGGCATTGTACTGGACAGTTCTACTTTATTCTGCATGCAGTTTATTGAGAGCAGTAAAATTGAAAAACTGTATACATTCAATGTGACGGCCCAGGTGCTGAGACAGCTGGGAAATGTGATGAAGCGGCTGATGGATACTTATGTAGATAAAAAGTTTAAGTCCCTGGAAATTCTGGAGACACTGCTTCCCTGATCGGAATATGTGTTTTTGTGCAGTCTGCCAGACGGCGGACAAGTCTGAGACCGTAAAACAGGAAGGGTACGCTGAACGGATATAAGCTGCCGGGGAAAATAGCAAAAAAATCTTGACATGAGTGGAAGAGAGGACTATAATATTACAGCATGACTAAAGGAGAAACAGTATGCGCCATAGCCCCGGAGTATGCTGATTTCAAATATATAAGCTAAACAAGCAACGTTATCTGATGATTTTATAGGAGGAACACCCATGAAAACTTATATGGCTAACCCTGACAAGATTGAAAGAAAATGGTATGTGGTTGACGCTGCCGGCTGCACATTAGGACGTCTTGCATCTGAGGTCGCTAAAGTGCTCAGAGGAAAGAATAAACCGGAGTACACACCGCACATTGATACAGGCGATTATGTAATCGTTGTAAATGCTGAGAAAGTAAAAGTAACAGGAAAGAAACTTCAGCAGAAGATCTACTACAACCACTCTGATTATGTTGGAGGAATGAGAGAGACAACACTTGCCGAGATGATGGCAAAGAAACCGGAAAAGGTTATCGAGCTGGCTGTTAAAGGAATGCTCCCGAAAGGACCTATGGGAAGAGACATGATCAAGAAACTTCACGTATATGCCGGCCCGGATCATGCACATCAGGCACAGAAACCGGAAGTTCTGACATTTTAGGTAGAGGTTGAAAGGAGGATATAACAGTGGCTAACGCAAAATACTACGGAACAGGAAGAAGAAAAAAATCAGTAGCAAGAGTTTATCTTGTACCTGGAACAGGAAAGATCACAATCAATAAAAGAGATATCGACGAGTATCTTGGCCTTGAGACACTGAAGGTTGTCGTACGCCAGCCGCTCGTAGCTACAGATACATTAGATAAGTTTGATGTAATCGTAAACGTAAAAGGCGGCGGTTACACAGGACAGGCCGGAGCAATCCGTCACGGTATTGCAAGAGCACTCCTTGAGGCAGACGCTGATTACAGACCGGTGCTTAAGAGCGCAGGATTCCTGACTCGTGACCCGAGAATGAAAGAGCGTAAGAAATACGGCCTCAAGGCTGCCCGTCGCGCTCCCCAGTTCAGCAAGCGCTAAACTTTATCAAAACGCTTCAAAAAGCCCGGAAAATCAAGGTTTTCCGGGCTTTTCCTTTTGATATAGTTTGATGAAGTTTGATATAACAAGACCCATTTTCATCCAATTTTTAGTGGTTACCAAGTGGATAACCGGCAAAAAAGAGGGTAAAAAGAGGGCAAAGTGGTTACCAAATAGGATAACCGAAGGCCGTTTTTTGCCCTTCGGAGAGGTGCTTTTTTCTGCTCCTTCATCGGCCATTTTCATCTGATTGGTTTGAGATAATCTGACCTAATTTGAATACAACAGAATAAATCTAATCGCCAAGCGCTCAGTATTTTTTACTGGGCGCTTTTTGCGTTTCCGGGGAATTTCATTCCGGGATAAGAAAAGGCC
>ERZ1090861.712-NODE-712-length-19426-cov-13.554592_pt1 | contig 19426 bp, 22 predicted proteins | sample MGYA00478482_ERZ1090861 | MGnify/ENA primary metagenome ERZ1090861 (study PRJEB33644, sample SAMEA5815744) | chicken gut metagenome | biome: Chicken; feature: Gastrointestinal Tract; material: Caecum | place: Ireland | collected 2019-01-01 | study: A study of the... | reverse complement strand
TAAAGTTATTTTATTTACCATAATAATTACCTTTTCATTATATCTAACAATTCCATTTTGTCTTCATCTAAATTATATCAAAACGTCACCATAAACACCACACCCGTCTCAGTGTTTTCCATCCGATACTGGAATCCATGTAACTCCAATATGGTCTTAACCAGATAAAGCCCCAAACCGCTGCCACCAGTAGACTTGTTCCGGGATTTTTCCACCCGGTAAAAAGGTGTGAACAGCACGGGCAGATCTTCCTCCGGGATAGAAGTACCGGTATTGGTTACGGTCAGAACAGAAGGCGTAAGGTAGATAAGAACTTCTGCCCCCTCCGGTGAGTGACGGATGGCATTACTCAGAATATTATGAATGGCCTTTTCTAGCAGAGAGACGTTACCGGATACCGTAACATCCTCGGCAAGTTGAGAATGAACTGCGATCTGTCTCTCCTGAGCCAGCGGGAGCAGCGCTTCAGTAACTTTGATAAGCGTGTCAGACAACGACATCGGTTCCGCTTTCCCAGCCAGACCATCCATCTCGATTTTAGAAATCGTGAGGATTTCTTTTACCAGCCTCTCCATGTTTTCCACTTCTTTAAGGGTTTCCGGCAGCACTTTTCCTGTGTCCTTATATTTTCCAATTCCCAGAATCATGCTTTCAATCTGACCTTTTAAGATGGTAATGGGTGTTTTCAGCTCATGTGATGCCGCCGCAAAGAAATCCCGACGCTGACGAGACAGCTCGGTGATATGCTCCATATCATCCTTCAGTTGTTCATTGGCACTTTCCAGCTCTTTCATGGCAGTATCCAGCCGCTTCGCCATCGTGTTCAGACTGTTTGCCAGAACGCCCAGCTCATCGGTACGGTTTACTTTGCAATCCCAAGTCATATCCAGATGAGCCATTCTCTTGGAAATGCGGCTGATTTCCAACACAGGCCGCACCAGCACCCGGCTGCACAGGAAAGCTCCCAAAGCGGAAATGAGCAGAATCAGCAACAGTAAAAACGGGAACATTTTCGAAAGTGCGACCGTCAGCTCACGTCCTGCTGAAACAGGTGCAGTAATGCTCAAAGTATAGGTATCCGTTCTGTCCGCAAAGGTGATTTCCAGGGAGGTGGTCAAAATGTTCTCACGGTCCCCACTGACCACAGAACCAAACGACCGACTATCTCCTGCTCCAGTGAGAACCACCAGTGCTTGATTTTCCCGGCTGAATTGATTCAAGATCTCTCCGGAATCGGCAAAGTCAGCCCGAGAAAGGGTCTCTGTTAACTGTTGAATTTCAGATTCTACTCGGCTGCTCGCCACAACCGTGTAGCTTTGGGGAAGAAATATCATTACCATACCATAAATCAGCAGGCTGCACAGGATGAGCAGACCGGCAATCCACAAAAAGACCTTTGCACTTAAACTGTTTCTAATTTTCTTTACCAAGTCTGTATCCCACCCCTCTGACTGTTTCAATCAAATCCGTATCTAGTTTTCTCCGCAGGTTCATAATATGGATATTGACGGTCTTTTCTTCGCCAACAAAATCGTAGCCCCACACCTCATTAAGCAGATTGTCCCGTGTAAATACCCGGCCCGGATGGAGCATGAACAGTTCCAGAAGCCCGTATTCTATATGGGTGAGGGAAATAGGCTTTCCGCCAACAGAAACCGAGTAGCTTTCCCGATTCAACCGGATATTCCCATAAGATAGTGTGGTCGTGACTTCTTCGTCTTCCCGTTCTTTTATTCGTCGCAGAACTGCCTCCACCCGCATGAGTACCAACTTCACAGAAAAAGGCTTTGTGATGTAATCGTCCACTTTCAACTCGAATGCCTTGACCTGTGCCTCTTCTTCATCCAGTGCTGTCAGCATGATAATCGGCGCATTGGATCCCTGCCGGATCATCTCACAGACCGTATATCCGTCAATTTTCGGCATCATAATGTCCAGCAGAACAAGGGAGAAAGACTTCTCTCGAAATTTAGTTATTCCTTCCAGACCATCGCCTGCAACTTCTATACTATATCCGGCATCCGTCAGCAGCTCCGCAAGGATAGACTGGATGGCGGTTTCATCTTCGATAATCAAAATTCTTTCTTTCAATATATCACCTCGGCAACAGTATAACATTCTTTCATTTATTTTTGATTTAGATTGTTGAAATAATTGTTACCAATTACTACAGAACTACTAGGCATAGAACGCTACTGGTCGTGAATCAAAAAACTCTCTTCCAAGCAGTAAGACTATATAAATCTATTTACCCGGAAAAGAGTTTTCTATTATTGATGTTCCATTGCTAATTCTTTAGGCATTTTACAAAATAACTCTGGAGAGCTCATATGGTCCTTTATTACTCAAGCGCTAAGTTTCTCAATATCCTCCATATAAATGGATACCTCTCCGCACTTCGGACAGATCGCAACTTTAGGCTTCCCCATCCTTCCCGCAAATAGCTTCGTTTCATCAGATGACAGGATAATTCCGTATCCGGCTCCTTCCACCTTGATCGCACAATTTTCTTTCATTTCATTGCCGCAACGAATGCATTTTCTCATCTTCATATACCTCCTTAACAGATTATGATTCTGCCTGATATCTCATTATACAATATCCTGCCGTTTATATATCTTCGCAGATACACAATATGAAGCCACAAACCAAGCTAATGATATCAGAAAAACAATCAAAAAGGTCTGAAGAACATATTCTTTTACAGGTATAAAAGTATTGATTAGAAGCACCATTCCAGTGATAATGCCTGTTGACGCTATAAATGATATCATAAAGGCAATCTGGGCTTTATCTGCATCGAAAAAGTATGCACAGGGGAGACTCAAACCGCCTGCCAGAAAAGTAGCGCTCATTCCGATTACGCCATACAAACAGAGCGTATCTAATGATACCTTTTCCCCAAATAACCCAAGAATAATACAGATAACAATCGATAGAAGTAAGCCCAATACCGCAAGTATTGAATAAAGTAAGTATTTTTCGCCAATAACCTTATTTCTGGAAAGCGGCATAGTTATGACATTCATATTCCATTTTGCCGCAACGTCGCTTGTGATACTGATAAAGGCAGGGATCGTAGTAATGCCAGGCGCCAAGATCAAGATTGCACTCGGCTCCATGAGGAAAGACAAGCCAAAACCTAATACGGCAAGCATAATAACAGTGACAACCACGTTACTTCCTGCTATATATAAATCTTTAAGTAATACACCTTTCATTTTTCTTCCCCTTTTACATAAAAAAGCATGATTTCATCAATTGTGACCGGAGCGACGGATAAATCAGGGTATTTTCTCTGTATGCTGAGTCTGTCAGAAATTAATATCTGATATTTACCCTGTGTCTTTCGATACCTCACAATCTCGGCAGCATCCATTTTTTCATACTGATCCGGCTCGCATTCTATGAGTCCATATTTTGATAGCAAAGCTTCTTTTGAATCAAAAAACACCACTTTTCCCTCATGAATAAATACAATATGATCTGCCACTTTCTCGAGATCACTTGTGATATGCGAAGATAACAACACTGAGTTATCTGATTCCTGCACAAAATCCAGAAGAGTATCCAGTATATCATCTCGAATAATCGGATCCAGTCCGCTTGTAGCTTCATCAAGGATCAGCAGTTTAGAATGATGCGACATGGCTGCCGATATAGCCAATTTCATCTTCATTCCCTTTGAGAACTGCTTAATCGGCTTTTCTAAGGGCAGTGAAAATCGTGAAACACTCCGGAAAAAGCATCTCTCATCCCAGTTGCGATAGATATTTTTCATAATCCGATTTATTTTCTTAGGCGATAATATTTCTGGGAAATTGCTCCCGTCAAATACAACTCCTATCTGTTCTTTATCTCTTTCTCCCAGCTCCTCTTTCCCTAATATTGAAATTTGTCCTGCGTCTTTTTGAATCAGACCTAAAATTGCGTTAATCGTAGTGCTCTTTCCTGCCCCATTTTCTCCAATCAAGCCTACTATTGATCCATTGGGAACCGCAAAAGTGATATTATCCAGGGTAAAACCGGAATAATTCTTTGAAAGACCAGATATATCCAGAGCATTGTTCATCATAACCCCTCCTTAATGATACATATATATTGAATTAGCAAAGGAATTGTATAGCGTCATTTGTAGTTATCCTCGCTGCATTTCTGCCGTTTTTCCCTGCTTAGTGCAATAAAACCTGCCGTTACTGCCAATGCCAGGACAATATAATCTAATCCGTATTTCCCAACCGGCTCAGTCACTATTGAATATATCAGATAGACAGTAGATAGTAATAAAACGACCAATACTATTCCCCGATATATTCGTGTATTCTTATACATCTCTTTGCCTCCATTAACTATATAATTTTCGTCTTCTGATTAAGATGTTCCTTTTTACAAGAAGTATCTCCTCTGATATAATTATAATGCCTAATAGCTTTACGCTGATAAATTAGTAATAAACGCACAGTTATAACGAATATGCGCTCTTTACTTGCCTTTTACTTCTCGTTTATTATGAATAAATGCATTTGTGATCTGCTCTCCTGATCACAAATCATATTTGCAAATATGGAAGGGGATACAAGATTATGGAAGTAATTGCTCCACTTATTTTATGTCTGCTAAGCGCGTGCTCTTACCTGTTGCCGGTAAGTTTTTTTCTGCCCTTCAAACTAAAGAGAAAAGATAAATTGATCCTATTGCTGCTTTTCTTTGTCAGCATTCTTCTGATACAGTGGAAACTCGGAAATATTGGGGTTATAGTGCTGCTTTTTCTTGCCGGTTTCTATATTGCATGGATTGATCAGAACCGTTTTCTGAATGTTTGCATTTTTATCAGTACCTATCTGTTCTGTGTAGTATGCGATAATCTTCTCTCTCTGGTATGGGGAACAGTAAGTCTTCAAGTTTCCGGAACTGTTGGGGATTATGGGGCACGTATTCTATATGTGATGCTGTATCTCCTGATCCTTGCTGTAATCTGTCCTGGACTTTCCAGATTACTGCACTATTTGATTGGGAAGATCCACCGGACCCTTCCACGGCAACTTATCGTACTGATATCGATCAACCTTGCTTTCTGTCTGCTAATCTTCCTTTTTAATATTGCAGTCGGAGAATATATTGGCTACAGCCGGCCGGTCATCGCTTTTAACTGTTTTCTGTTTGGCTGTTACTTTGTAATAAGTACTATACTTATCGTCAATATTATCAGATCACATATAGAAAATATGGACCTGCAGATAAGGCAGGACGCCTACAACAGACTGCAGGAGTATACAAACCAGGTTGAAAATATGTATTCTTCCTTGCGATCGTTCAAACATGACTATAATAACATTATGCTCTCTATTTCCGGATATATCGAATCAGAAGACATGGATGGACTCAAAAAGTACTTTGATCAGGAAATCTCTCCGATAAATCATAAACTTTTTGCTGAAACATCTCGCCTAAATCAGCTGATTAATATCAAAATTACGGAGCTCAAGAGCCTTATCTCAGCTAAGCTACTATATGCTGCTGAGCTCAATATTAAAGTAAGCGTTGAGATTGAAAAGGAGATCAGCAAAATACCTATGGGAACCGTAGATTTGTGCCGGGTTATTGGTATTTTTTTGGATAATGCAATAGAAGCTGCTCTGGAAACGAAACAGCCTGAAATTCGAATGGCCATACTGAACGAGGAAAAGGAAATCATATTCATTATCTCAAATAGTTTTCTTGATACAGGCTTGCCTTACGCAACATTCCGCAAAGCCGGAATTTCCACCAAGGGGAGCAACAGAGGAATTGGCCTTTATAATGCGCGAAAGATTCTATCAGGTTATGATCATATATTCTGGGATACTGAAACTCGCGAAGGTCATTTTATTCAATGTCTGAGAATGAAAAAAGAAAGCATTTAATCTGATGACTCGTGCATAAATGCGCGTTTTTCTATATTATACGTTTTCATCCAAGCGTTTTTTATGGCATATGGCACGTATATTATTTTTTTCAGTCATCTTTACTGCATATGTTATAATAAATACAGCCCATGGAGGGAGTGATAAAATATGTTGGATATTTACATTTGTGAAGATAATAGAAAACAGCTTGATCTGTTTACCGGATATATTAATGACACTATATTGATAGAATCATTGGATATGCAAGTAGTTTTAGGCACTTCAGATCCAAATGAAGTCCTGAAGAAAATAGAGGGTTCCCAAAATATGGGCATTTTTTTCCTCGATATCGACCTCAAATCCACCATGAATGGTTTGACTCTTGCACAAAAAATAAGAAAAATACAGCCTCGCTGCTATATTATATTTATCACATCACATTCCGAGATGGGATTTTTGACTTTCCAGTACAAAGTAGAACCACTTGATTTTATTATAAAAAACACTACAGAAGATGTAAGACGGAAGATTCATGAATGTCTTCTGAATGTACAGGAAAAGGATATTTCACTTGTAAATGGTCAAAGAAAGAGCTTTCTAATCCGACAGCCGGATCGTTCAATTTCGGTTGATTATGAAGAAATCCTTTTTTTTGAAACATCGGATAATATCCACAAGATTGCTCTTCATGCGCAGCAAAGGCTTCTGGAATTTACAGGACAGCTCAACGATATAGCAAAGGAACTGGATCACCGCTTTTACAGATGCCACCGCTCCTATATCGTAAATACAGATAATATTATTGAGGTAGATTATAATAAGCTCATTATACGGATGAAGAACGGCGAAATGTGTCCTGTTGCAACACGTAAGAAAAAAGGGCTGAAAAACATACTGGCATAAAAACGGTATACAATAATCAACTCTATCTATACTATCGTAAAAGCTTAAGAAGAGGAAACGTATGCGGAACAGTATAAAAAAATATATTACCTTTTTACTCGTTTATTTGATAATAAGTGCGGGATATCTTATTTATTACTATGTTAGAAATGATGCTTTTAATATGGAATACTTATCAATATCCATATTCATAATCATTGTTTACACCGTTGTATATCTTTTGATCTACAAATTCTGTAAAATAGATTAACTAAACCTCAATATCTAATACCATACAAGAGGCCTGTCTAACAGGCTTCTTTTTATCTTTATGTCATTTCCAAAAACCTATTCAAGCATTCCTGCTGTTATAATGTGCACCCATATAGTATAATCAATAAGATTTTTCAAAAAATGAACCGCGTACTCTATAACGACGAATATTAAGTGAAAGGCAATGGAGGTGAGACATTGGATGCAAGAGAAATAGAAAAATGTATTGATATGCTCGGCACTGATATATACAGATTCTGTCTGAGCCTATGCGCTGACAAAACCGACGCAGACGACCTGTATCAGCAAACTTTTTTAAAAGCACTGGAAAGCAGCATAAATCTTGACTGGAATTCTAATCCCAAAGCACTGTTCTTTTCTTTGGTCCATAACCTCTGGAAAAGCGATCGGAGAAAACAAGCCCGCCGAGATGCTATTGCACCATCTGAGAATCTGGATGATAATACAACAAATTTTATGCATTCACCCGACAATATTGAACAAGATTACATGAAAAAAGAACTGCTTTCTGTACTAAACAGAATTATCCAGGCTTTACCGGATAAATTCCGCATTCCGCTTACTTTGCATTACCTATCGGAACTAACTGTGGAACAGATTTCAATAGTAATAAAAAAACCGCCCGGAACGGTCAAAAGCAGGTTATATAAAGGGCGGAACCTGATTAAAAAAAGACTGGAGGAACTCGGTTATGAAGAAAGAATATGATAACACAGAACTGGATAGTCTCATCCGGGAATCATACAGCAGACAGGACATCCCATCTCCCGTACTAAACAATTCACTTAAAGCAGAGCTGTACAGTCGTGAAGCTGAAATGAGGAAAACCGCTTCAGCAAAGAAATTATCACTTTGGTATCTTCCTATGACAGTAAACCTGATTATTTTTCTGCTACTTGGAGCGGCAGCCTTCGTTGCGATCAGTAATCCTTGGCTTTCATTCCTTGTTGCTGGGACCTGCGGTTACATTGCACTGGCCGGAATCCTGCTTACTGTTATCGGAATCAGACGGGCGAACATAAAAGAGGAAATCACAGTATATATCCAGAAAGGAGACGTAACGGTATGATGAAAAGAAAAAAACATTTGTGGATCGCTGTCCTGATTCCTGCGATCCTGCTATTCTTTATCTTACGTTTTACACTATTCTATATACGGAGCGATGGCTTCAGCGGACTATCCATGCTTCTTCCCATCTTGCTCCTCTGTTTTATCCTGTTTGCTATAGGAATGTCCGCTTCGTTTGCTGCTTGGGTTTATATGGACTGCAAAAAACGCGGGGATGATTCGATACTTTGGACCCTAGTAATTATCATAGCCACTCCATTTATTGGATTATTAATTTACTTCCTGCGGCGTCCTGAGATCAAACGGTCCTGCCCCGCCTGCGGTCACCGCATCTCCTTGCGTGCCAAATACTGTGAAGAATGCGGCGCACAAATCACAACTAATAAGGAGGTTTATGAAAATATGGCAAATAAGAAAACTCACCACCTGGGATTAATCATTACCGGAACGATTTGTATGGTTCTTGCTGTGCTCTGCCTGACAGGTTTTATAGTGACCGCGGCAACTGGAAATGGAGTAAATTCAGATGTCACATCGAATGAGCGTATCTGGAATATGGGTGTAATCACCAATAATCGTGATGCCTATGTGAATGGTGTATGGAATCTTGATTTTCGTCACGCCAGCGATGGATTTGTAGAAGAGGTAACTATGTCAATCCACGATCCTGAAAAAGAGTATCTCTATGCGGATATTAACTGTGGTAAAGTTCCAGAGGGGAGTTCATTAACGCTATGGCTTGTTCAGAATGATACAGTTCAGTCTGTCGATGTGACAAGCCTTTCTGAGCCATTGGAATATTCTCTTGCCGAATTTGCCGAGGGTGATATCTTTGTCCGGCTACAGATTAATGGGGTTGAAGACGTAAATTCTGAAATATTTATACGCTAATTGTCATATAAAAGCGAAAACCTCACCGTGAGGTTGTACAATTATATAATATATTGTCGAAAAAGGCTGCTGTATAACAGTAGCCTTTTTCTTGAATAATATAAAATATTTACGCCTCTTTATCGTTTCACAGCATTAAAGTATCCTCTCTTAACTAAAGCAATCCATTAGAATCGTCTAAAAAGCCAACACTTTACATCTACTCAAATACAGATATTACTTCTTCCAGTTTTTGTTTCTCTTCCTTATTATATAGCATTTCCTCCACCTCACCTCTATACAATACAGATATTTCTATTTTACTGATCTCACATTCGAAAAGCCTGCCAAACGGTAACATTAACCGTTCGGCAGGTATTCCAGTTCATCTTTTCAGTTTTTATTTTACCTTATATCTTATTGCTTTCTCAAGAAACTCTGCACATCCGGAGACTTCCCGATCATAGTAGATTTTAAAACGTTCATCTGCAATATACATATTAGCAATCGCCTTATGCGCTTCTTCTGTGTACTTCTTCCATGTCATCCCGAGCCATTCTTTATGGAGCGTTACTATCCTGCCCGCTTCATCACTTTCTGGGCTGATGCCATTTTGAACTGCCTCTTTCAGCCTTTCTTTGATTTCGTTTCCAAGACTCTGGAATCTTTCATATTCTTCCTCGGACATATTAAGAATCTTCTGCTGTGCAGCGTCAATTTCCTCGTCTCCGTACTCCTGTCTTGCCTCTGCACCATACATTTCCTCATGCTTTCTTACAACACTTTCCTTAAATGCCTGAAATTTCTCTGAATCAGTCATCTGTTCTTCCCCTTTCATTGATAGAATAGAACGTCTAACCAGACAAATCAAGGAATCAATGTGTTTTTTCTTCGTTTCAAGTCCTTTAAGATGGTCTTCCATGGCTGCCAGAGTATTAAAATCTTCCTTATATATAATATTCTGAATACTCTGCAAATCCATCCCTCTTTCCCGGTAGAACAGGATCTGCTGCAGTAGATCCACTTCCCGTTCCCCATAAAAACGATATCCCGCTTCATTTGTATAAGCAGGCTTCAGCAAACCGATCGTGTCATAATAACGCAGGGTACGTGCACTTACACCTGCCAATTCTGCCATCTCCTTGATAGTATACAACTTCTTACCTCCCATTGCCTGATTTCGTTCTATCCTGATAATAAGGGTTGACGCGACGTAAATGTCAAGCGCTAAATTTGAAATGTATCTATTCTTATTATTTCAGGAAGATCCTCATTCACTTTACCCTTTGTAAATAATCTGTATAAAGTATATTTTGTATAGGCATACTACCATCCCAGATTCAATTATTTCAATATTAACTGAATAATTGTAACTAATGCACCGGCGCAAAGAAGAATTCCTTCTGCTTTCGCCAGCACATCCAAAAACTTATTCTGCGCTTTCTCTCCCTTAAATAAAACTTCCTGGTTAATCAAAGAGAAGGTCAAAATAAGAATGCCGTAAGTAGAAATGTTGTTTTCGATTCCTCTGTAATATGATATAGCAAATCCGATCCAGAATAATGCAAGAAAGACCAGTGTTACGGACTGAAATATCTTCATTCCGCGCTCATTCCTTATTTCATTGCTCCCCGTTTGTCTGCTTTTTGATAATTGACTGTTTTCCATATCAAATTCTACTCCTCTTCATTTCTTTTTTATCAGTCTTTCTCATACCCGTTCCTGCGGTAGAATACCGTAAACAACAGAATTGCTGCCGCAAATTCGACCACCATGGCAACAATACTTACCGTCTCAAAAGGTTTTTCTCCTGCTGCCAGATTCAGGATCATCTCCATGATTACTCCGGTAAACAGATATTTTGAAATCTCCGCCAGCACATCCACCAGTTCTCCGAACATCGGAATAAACATCAGTACCAGCAGGACCGGTGTGATCAGTGTACCTGTGCTGACCTGATCCTTGGCAAAGATACCAACAAGCATTCCGATCACAGTGCTGATCAGTGTAGACAATACCGTAATCCCCGTATAGATCAACAATGCATTTCCGGTCATCCTGTACCCGCTGACCGGCATCAGCAGGAAATTGATAAAAATTGTTGAAACGGCTGCTGGCAGGATACTTCCGATAAAGAATTCTACCGCATTGACAGATGACGTCATCAGTACGCGCAGAGTTTTCTTCTCCTTTTCCTCTGCAAGAAGAAGGCTGGTACAGTAAATCCCTGTCATTCCGATATTCATAACCACACCCAGAGACATAACATATGCCGCCAGATCATCCGTCATTTTTCCGTCTCCAAGTACATACTGGTAGAGAAAACGAAAGACCAATGTGAATCCGATCGCGAATAAGGGCATTATGATACAATTCTTCCCGAAAAATGCCTGAAACTTGACTTTTGTTATTGCATATACCTTATGAAGATGGATTGATTTCATGCTAACTCCCTCCCTGTCACTTCCAGAAATACCGTTTCTAATGTAGGCTCGCAGGAATGAATCGTCTCGATCTTCCCGTTTTCCAACCACTGAGATATCTGTCTAGCGTTCTGACCGTTTTCTTCCAGACTATATCTGCTCCCGTCCGTGAGCTGTACCCTGTATTTTCTGCTTGTATTATATTTCAGGCATATTTCTTCCGGAGTACCATACTCTACGATCACTCCTTCATTTAACAGTGCCACATGGTCACACAACTTTGTGGCTTCTTCCATATTATGAGTGGTCAGGAATATTGCCATTCCATCCTCTTTCAGCTTCAGGAGCATCTTGTGGATCTCCTGTGCCGTTGAGGGATCCAGACCGGATGTGGGTTCATCCAGAAACAAAACTTTGGGATTATGCAGGACCGCCCTTGCAAGAACGAGACGCTGAGTCTGACCTTTTGACAGTTTCCCTGCCTTTTTCTTTCTGTGTTCATAGAGCCCCACCTGTTTCAATACTTCATCAATTCTCTCTTTCCTGACTTTCAGGATCTGGGCGAAATACTCCAAATTCTGCCATACGGTTAAATAGTCATATATCCCGCTGGCATCCGTTACAATTCCGATCTGCTCGTAGATCGTCTCGTCAATCTTCTTTGAGTTGATCCCGAGGATATACGCCTCCCCTGATGTCTGTCTGAGCTGGCCGGTCAGAATCTTTATGGTTGTGGTCTTTCCTGCACCGCTGGGGCCCAGAAAGCCAAGGATCTCTCCTCTTTCCAGTCTGGCGTCAATGTCTTTTAGAACCGGCGCTTTCTGAAATCTTTTAGAAATATGATCCAGACGGATCGCTTCTTTCATCATGCTGATGTACCTCCTTTTTCAGTTGATAGAGATAAAATAGCATAAAGACAGCAGTGATTGCTGCATTCTTCCCAAACGGTATGCTGAAGTTCCCAAACAACACTTGCAAAAAGAGGGTCAGTATATCTAAATAAAAAGAAGCCTGTTCCCAGACTCCTTCTCCTACTATTACTGCTCCAGGCGCCGGAGCAGTTCTGATTTTACTTTCCTCGAAACAGGGCATTCATGACCTCCAACTGTTACGGTTCCAGCTTTCAGATTTATATTTTCAATTTTATCTATCGCGACCACATAGGAGCGATGGATCTTAAGGAATCGTTCTCCCAGTTCATCCGCAATGTCTGATAAATTTCCCATAAACTCGATCCACTGCTTCTTTCCCCGCAGGATAACAAAATGAGATCTGCTGGATGTTTCAAAATACAAAATGTCATCCAGAGGGATATGATGTATGACGTCGCCGCTCCGGAATGTGTAACAAGCTGAATTGTCGCTGCTCTCCTCGCACAGACGCTCAGTAACAGCTTTCAGGCATTCCGCAACCGATCGGTCCGTCTTGTCCGCGTCCTTTACGATATAGTCAAACGCTTCTATATGGTACTGAAAAGTTTTAAATGCCAGATTGCGAAAACTGGTGATATAGATGATGATCCCCTGGGGATCCGTATTCCGAATCTCCTTTCCTAAAAGGAACCCGTCATATTCCGGATGTTTCAATTCTACATCCAACAAATAAATATTTCCCCGATCCCTGGTCTGTCTCAGTGTCTCAAGCAATACAACCGGACTTTCACAGGAACATTTCACCTCCATATCATACTGATTGATCAGGATTTGTTTCTTTACTTGCTCAGTTATATGTTTCAAAATCGGCTTTTCATCATCGCAGATAAATATCTTCAGCATTATACCTTACCTCATTATGGCTAATCTCTGTATGAACGTCCCGTTCTCACATTCGGTCATAAGACTTGCGCCGGGATATTTCTGCAGAATCTTTCGAAGTCCGGGAAGCCCATTGCCTCTTCCGCTGCCTTTGGTGGAATATCCCTCTTCATAAATCCTCGAAAGATCTACTTCCTGTTCGATTGTGTTCTCCACAATAATATGTACAGTATCCTGCTGTTCGGATACCACAAGAGAAATCTTTCCGCCTGTCTTCTCGGTCTCCTCGATGGCATTATCCAACAGGATTCCAAGTGCCCGACTCAGATCCAGAGGCTTCATGCCAGTCTCTTCAACAGGATACATAACTTCCATTCGGAAATCAATTCCCTTTTTCTGTATCTCCGTGATCTTCTTGTATAACAGAGACTTCACTTCACTGATCCGAATGTTTGCCATCTGCACAGTCAGGTTCATCTTCCAGTCAATATTTTCGTCAAAATCATCGATCAGACCGTGAATGTTCTTTTCAATTTCCTCTATATTACCTTCCCGGCTCTGGAGATACAGGGACGACATCATATTCTTATAGTCGTGCCGGAAGGATCGCATACTGCTCTGGATGCTCTCCAGTTCCTGAATGTACATTTCCTGCTGCCCGAGTAACTCTGCCTGCATCTTTCCTTTTTCTTCTTGAAACATCCGGGCACGGATCTGGTGCAAAAACGATACAAGAATCAAAACGAATATCAGGCATATGATACTGGTACTTATCCAAATAGAAAAGCCAATATAGTTGATTATATCTGTAATAGACAGGACTAGCGTTGCAACTATCATACATAAAATGACAATGACCCATGACCTGATCCTACGTATTACTCGTTCCAAAATAAGATGGACATTATATTTTCTCTCAATAAGTGTGGCAAAAACAATAAGTGCTGAATTAATAAATACATCGATAAATATCACGATAAGAAAAACTCTCAGGCCAATTCCATATGCAGCAATAGCCAAGTTTACAAATGATTCTGTAATTCCGATAAACAGCATATAAAATATTGCCCATATAAAGTAAGAAAAAATAACATATAAAGCCATCTCTCTACGATCATGCTTACGCTCAACAACGAGAAAATATACTATATTTCCGAGTATGTTTATCCCATGATAGGAAATCTGACCAAGCCACAAAAATGACCAGTTCATTATGAGCGACAGAGGGATTACTAATACAACGAGCACTGCAGCTAAAAGGAAGATTCTCTTCCACGGACATTTCCTTCCATAAAACAGATAAAAGAGATAGATAAACGATACTTCTGAAGACATACTTTCGATAAACGGCAATATATAGCTTATAATATTACTCAATTCCATGTCTTTATCCTTTCACGCAAGAGAATCTATTTTATTTTCTTATCCGATTTATTCAGGATATCTATCCGCTGTATAAACCTCAGATTTGTACACTCTGTCATTAGATTGACATTCTCATAGTTCGCTGTGATTTCACGTAGGCTGTACAATCCGGTTCCTCTCCCGCTGCCTTTGGTCGAATAACCATCCTCATATATCTTCGGAATATCGACATCTTGATCTACCATATTGTCTAAAATGATGTGTACTCCGTCCGCCTGTGCCGATATTACCAGGGAAATATCTCCATGTACCTGCTCGACCGCTTCAACGGCATTATCTAACAGGATCCCCAATACCCTGCTCAGATCAAGAGGTTTCATGCCAGTCTCTTCAACAGGATACATAACTTCCATTCGGAAATCAATTCCCTTTTTCTGTATCTCCGTGATCTTCTTGTATAACAGAGACTTCACTTCACTGATCCGAATGTTTGCCATCTGTACGGTCAGGTTCATCTTTCGGTCTATATTTTCATCAAACTCATCGATCAGCCCATGAATATTCTTTTCCACTTCTTCCATATTTCCCTCTCGACTTTGGAGGTACAGAGACGACATCATATTCTTATAGTCGTGCCGGAAGGATCGCATACTGCTCTGGATACTCTCAAGTTCTTGGATGTACATTTCCTGCTGCCCTAACATTTCTGTCTGCATCTGTGTTTTCTGCTCCTGATAGATATTTGCACGTATGAGATGAAGAAACATCATAATGAAAATCACATAAAGAACTGATATAAAACTTAAACTTTGATCTGTAGACAGATTTGCCCGTTCCATAATATCTGGCAACGATAACAAAACAGCCATTATAATAAAGCAAAATAAAATTCTGGGCCAGTAGTTCAGTTTTTCTCCTATTCTCTTAAAAACATCATGAAAGCTATATTTCTGATCAATAAAATTAGCTGCCCAAGCAATAATAAAGCAGGTAACCGCAGCCGGCGCAACCAGCAACAAGTTTGCATAAACTGTACGCTCTATAAAACCATCGACAAAACTTTTGATAATATCATTATAAACAATACCAGCTAAAGCGATATAGGCCGCTGCCCAAACAAAAAAAGCTAAAATGATATATGTACAAACTTTTTTTCTTTCTTCCTTCCTTTCAATAAAGAGAAAAATTAAAATATTTAGGAAACAGTTTACAGCCATGGAGGAAATTTGCCCCAGTCCCACGAATATAAACTGCAGTTGCAATATATATGTTGCAGGAATTAAAAGCAGCTCAATAATGACTGCTACGGGGAGAATCCATCTCCACGAACGCTTTTTCCCAAAAATCAAATAAAAAACATAAATAAATGTCGCTTCTGTACATATTCCCTGAAGAATCATTATAATAATTTGCAAAAATAAACCTGGCTGCATAGAATCTCTCCATATATCATTGAGTATTTTCTAGCAGAATTTTCTGAACAAATCTGCCATTATTAATCTCTGTCATAAGACTTGCCTCCGGGTATTTCTCCATAATCTTACGCAGACTGGGCAGCCCGGTTCCTCTCCCGCTGCCTTTGGTGGAATAACCATCCTCATATATCTTCGAAATATCAACATCTTGCTCTGCCGTATTGTCCAAAATGATATGCACTCCATCCACCTGTGCCGATATCACTAGGGAAATATCACCTTGCACCTGCTCAACCGCCTCGATAGCATTATCCAACAGGATTCCCAATGCCCTGCTCAGATCAAGAGGCTTCATGCCAGTCTCTTCAACAGGATACATAACTTCCATCTGGAAATCAATTCCCTTTTTCTGTATCTCTGTGATTTTCTGATACAGCAAAGACTTCACTTCGCTAATCCGGATATTGGCCATCTGCACGGTCAGATTCATCTTCCGGTCAATATTTTCATCAAACTCCTCAATCAGCTCATGGATGTTCTTTTCAATTTCCTGTATATTTCCATCCCGGCTCTGAAGATATAGGGATGATATCATATTTCTGTAATCATGCCGGAAAGAACGCATACTGCTCTGGATACTCTCCAGTTCCTGGATATACATCTCCTGCTGCCCCAACATTTCTGTCTGCATCTGGTTTTTCTCTTCCTGAAGGATACTTGCACGCCTGAAGTAAATAAACATCATAAGAATGACAACATAAATAATAGATGTAAACCCTAATCCTACTATCACAGATAAATTCGCTCGTTCTATTATCTCTGTTAACGACAGAAGTACAACCATTGCTACAAAAAACAGCACTATTTTGAGCCATGAATTTACTTTTTCCGGCAATCGATAAAAAATACGGCAAAGATTATATCTCTTATCAAAATAATGTACTACACCTATTATTATAAGAGCAATACCTACTCCGATAATCACGCCAATATAGTCCATAGTGTGTCCTTCAGAATTATCGGCAATTCTCCAGTAAATACCATTGATTGGGCCAGAAATAGCATGAAAGCCAGCGGACCACATAAAGTAAGCCAGGATAATATAGACAGTAACTTTTTTCTTGCTCTCCTTCCGCTCTATAATCCAAAAAAAGAAAATATTGAGAAGACAGTTCAACCCCTGAACAGAAATCTGTCCTAATCCCAAGAAAATAAACTGTAGCTGTAACATGACCGTGACAGGTATAATAATCAGATCAATAATAATCGTTGTTATCAGAATCCAATTCCAGGAACGTTTTTTCCCGAAAAGCTGATAAAAAATATAGATAAATGTTCCTTCTGTACATACACCCGAAAGAAAATTTGCAGCAATGCTTATTAATAAATCTGACTGCATAAACTTCTCTCCTTCGCCATCAACTATTTAGTATTGAGATTTTCTGAATAAATCTGCCGCTTTTAATCTCTGTCATAAGACTTGCCTCCGGGTATTTCTCCATAATCTTACGCAGACTGGGCAGCCCGGTTCCTCTCCCGCTGCCTTTGGTGGAATAACCATCCTCATATATCTTCGAAATATCAACATCTTGATCAGTTGTATTGTCCAGAATGATATGTACTCCATCCGTCTGTGCCGATATCACCAAAGAAATATCACCTTGTACCTGCTCAACTGCCTCGATAGCATTATCAAGCAGGATTCCCAATGCCCTGCTCAGATCAAGGGGCTTCATGCAAGTCTCTTCGACAGGATACATAACTTCCATCTGGAAATCAATTCCCTTTTTCTGTAGTTCAGTGATCTTCTGATACAATAAAGACTTTACTTCGCTGATCCGGATATTAGCCATCTGCACGGTCAGATTCATCTTCCGGTCTATATTTTCATCAAACTCATCGATCAGACCATGAATACTCTTTTCCACTTCTTCCATATTTCCCTCCCGGCTCTGGAGATACAGGGACGACATCATATTCTTATAGTCATGCCGGAAGGATCGCATACTGTTCTGGATTCCTTCCAGTTCCTGAATATACATTTCCTGCTGTTCCAGCATTTCCGCCTGTGTCTGATGAGCCTTCTCCTGAAGCATTTTAATCCGGATTTGATGGATCCCTGCCAGACCGACCAGGCAGAATATCAACATAAAAAGAGAGGTGCTTGTATTGGTCGTTATCTCTAATCTGGCAATAAGCTCTCCTGCTGATGTCACAAGCAGCATAATTATAAAAAACAGAAAAATCTTTCCCCAGCTTTGAAATCCTGGTCTGATATACTCAGCAATCGAGTGAAGAGAATACTTCCTGTCCAGTGCTAATACTAAACATATTTCACCTCCACACAATACTGCCTGCAGGATACTGCAAATGATAAGGCCTTTTATATCCGTATATGAGCTCGTGATTCCAAAATCGGACAGCACTTCATTTATAATTCCTCCGACGCACATATTAGGCAGCGTCATGATAAAATAGGCCAGTTCGGAATACCAGATTATCTTTTTATGCTCTTCATTCCATTTCACGATAAGGAGCAGAAGACTGTGCAGAATAATGTTCATGAGATTGAACATCAAATATGAGAATCCGCTCAAAAGTATGCACAATGTTAAAAGGATATAAAGCGGAAAGGAAAGAACCAGTGATCCCGCTGTATAGAGAACAATATTCTTCCATGCGGGTTTCTCTCCAAGCAATATGTAGACAATATATAATACAACAGCAGTCCCACAAATGGACTGGGGTATTGTAGTTAAAAAATCTAATAAAAATGCAGTGATCATACACCCTCCTCACGGCAATTGCGCCACCTCTGCTATTGTATCAGAAGTTTTCTGACAACGCTACTGCTCCTTACAAAATCAGAGTACAGCAACAACAATTAGCAAAGCCGATAACTGCATTTTCAAATCTGCATGTTATCGGCATTATGTCTGTACATCTGCTTCTTAAGTTATGAATGTATTTCACTATTATTAGATGGTTAAGGCTGTTTCTTCTTTACAGGTATCCATACCTCATAGGTTGTATTCTGTGGATTAGGATCAAAATAAACTTCAATGTCTGGTCCATCAGTAAACTCAAAACCTGAAGTCGGAAGCCACTCTGTTACAATGCGCTTCTCCAATTCTTGAATGGATTTTCCTGTTCCGGCGCCGGGAAAAATAGCCCATGTACAACCTGGAATCATATACTCTTCCAGTGAATTGTCAATGTCAGCTGATGAAGAAACCGCGATATAATACCGCCATTCCTCATTATCACTACATGCACTTACACCTAAGACCCCCTGTGGCTGCTCATTCATCAGCGAAATGATTTTTGCAATCGTTCCATCCAAGACTGCTCCTTGCCACATCTGGGGGACTTCTAAAAAGTTCTGTGTTATTTCTTTACTTAGTGGAAATGACTTCCCAACAATACGAATTGCTTCTTTGGTTTCAATCCGATAATTCATTTCTTCCACT
>ERZ1090861.709-NODE-709-length-19451-cov-11.107290_pt1 | contig 19451 bp, 13 predicted proteins | sample MGYA00478482_ERZ1090861 | MGnify/ENA primary metagenome ERZ1090861 (study PRJEB33644, sample SAMEA5815744) | chicken gut metagenome | biome: Chicken; feature: Gastrointestinal Tract; material: Caecum | place: Ireland | collected 2019-01-01 | study: A study of the... | reverse complement strand
CCTTGTATGAGCTGATTTTGCCCAGTATGGAAACCGATGTAAAACTGAGATTTGTGACAGTAGAGTATCTGGATAAATTACTGGAGAAGGTATCAAAAATCTGTTCTTCGGCAGGTAATAAAGGAAGAGAATTATTGAGTCTGGCATTTAAAGACGCTCTGTTTGACGGATTTATCAATTATAATCCGGTTCCGGAGACAAAGCCTTATCCAAGGACAAAACCAAAGATCAGAATATTCAGTAAAGCAAAACTGAAAGTATTCCTGCGGGCAGCCAGTAAGAACCCGTGGTATCTGGAAATTTTACTTGGACTGTTCTGTGGTTTAAGAAAAGGGGAAATTCTTGGGCTGAAATTTAGTGACTTTGATTTTGAAAAACAGACAGTCAGGATCAGTCGGCAGTTAGTGGCAAATCCAAAAGTAAAAGAAGGATTTGAAATAGAAGAATATACGGTTATCGAACGTGATCCTAAAACAGAGAACAGTTTCCGTATACTGAAAGTTCCAAAGGCGATCATGAAAGAAGTGGAACGCCGGTTGCATTATGTGGAAATGAAAAAGGAATGGTATGCCGGAAATTATGAAGATCATGGATATGTCAGTTGCCGGGAGGACGGAAAGCCGAGAGGGTTAAGTTCCATGAATCAGGCATTGACAAAACTTTGTGAGAGAAATGGTCTTCCGGTTATTACTGTTCATGGTCTGCGACATATGTTTGCGACTATATTGATCGAGAGAGGTGTTCCCCTGGTAAAGATTTCCGGGTTACTAGGCCACAATTCGATTCATACCACCTATGAATATTACTGTGAGGTTATGGACGAGAAAGATAAAATCATTGCATTTATGAACGACACTTTTGTTCCAGAACGGACAGGAACGGAGGGGTAGCATGAAAAAATTTGATTTTAAGAAATATACAGAATATAAAGTGTATTCTGTTACGACCATAAAGAAAGGCTATGGATTCCGAGTCCTGTTGAAATTTGCAGATGGTACGGAAAAGACAAAACAGCACTCTGGATTCAGCAGTGAGAGAGCGGCAAACACAGAACGGGATGAAGTGGTTGGACAGCTTCATGGAGGAACCTACATTGTTTATGACAGGATTAAAGTTGCGGACTTCATGGAGTTCTGGCTGGAGGAGATTATGCGCCCCAGGATAGCCGATAACAGCTATAATGGCTATAAAAATGTGGTTTACAACTATGTGAATCCGCAGTTGGGAAAAATGTATATGGCGACTCTGAATCAAGGGTATATCAGAAAACTGTATAATACCATTGCGGCGAAATATGAATCCATTGCACGACTGGCGAAAACAGTTATGAATACAGCACTGGCTTATGCAAAATCGAAGAATGTAATAGCGGTAAATCCAGCGGAGGGCGTTTCACTGCCCAAAAAGATAAAGAAGAAAGCATATCGTGAGTTGAAGATAGATGTAAGCAAGACACTGACGCTCCCGCAGGTATTTCAGTTAATAGAGGCGAGCAAAGAGACGCCGATCCATATGCAGATCTTATTTGCAGTGCTGATGGGTCTGCGGCGTGGAGAAATCAACGGACTGAAATACAGTGATGTAGACTATATCAACCGCACATTGAAAATACAGAGGCAGTTGGGGAAAAAGCCAAATTCCAAAGCGGAGGATGTACCGCCTAAAATGCTTACAAAACAGGAAATCAAGCCAAAAACTCCGTCCAGTATAAGAGAGATACCTATTCCGGATTATGTGTTTGAGGCGATTCTGGAACAGTGCCGGATTTATGAAAAGAATCGCAGGCGAAGGAGTAAAGAGTTCCGTGACTGGGATTACATCTGCTGTTCCACATATGGAAATCCAAGAAGTAAAAGTTATCATCAGAAATATTATAAAGAACTGCTTGCTTCTTTAGGACTTCCGGATATTCATTTCCATCAGTTGAGAAATACATATACGACTATTCTTTTGAAACATGACTTTAATATCAAAGGAATATCGCATATGTTAGGGCATTCAAAAGAGATTATATCAGCAGACGTCTATGGGGATACTGCTGAAATCATTGAAGATTGCTTATATGCTATCGAACCATTTATGGAAGAAGTTCTTCCGGAAAGCCGGGAAGAGAAATACTATGATTACTCCGATCTGAAGGAAATAGACGAGGCAGCCGAGGAATATTTAATGGCGGCATGACAACAATATAAGGAAGAAAGTATAAAAAAGTACAGATGTACACTCGAACATTTGTACTTTTTTTACTTTTCATCCTATATACTTTTATCATTATCTTTGCTATAATGTTGTCACTACCGTTTTGGTGTTACTTCGTGTTATTTAGTCCTCGAAAAAGTGTTTTGTGACTTTTGCCTTTCTGGATTCGTAATGGAGTCCTATAAGGCTATTATTTTGACATTTTCGTTACGAATGAATTTTTTGAGGGTGGCTGATATTGAACGTATCAAAAGTCACAAAGGAGAGATTTTGCTATGGATAAATTCGTTTTAAAGGCCCCGTATCAGCCCACAGGCGATCAGCCGCAGGCAATCGAGGCGCTTGTAAAAGGGTTCAAGGAAGGCAATCAATGCCAGACTTTACTAGGGGTTACGGGTTCTGGAAAGACGTTTACGATGGCCAACGTGATCGAGCAGTTGCAGAAACCGACACTGGTCATTGCCCATAATAAAACACTGGCCGCTCAGTTGTACGGAGAATTCAAGGAGATGTTTCCTGATAACGCAGTGGAATATTTCGTCTCCTACTACGACTACTATCAGCCCGAAGCCTACGTCCCCTCCTCAGACACCTACATTGCCAAGGATTCCGCCATTAACGAGGAGATCGATAAACTCCGCCTCTCCGCCACCATGGCGCTGACGGAGCGTCGGGATGTGATCATCGTGGCCAGCGTTTCCTGCATCTACGGTCTGGGAAACCCTGTAGACTACCAGAACATGGTAATCTCTCTGCGCCCGGGAATGATAAAAGACAGAGACGAAGTGATGGCAAAGCTGATTGAGATTCAGTATGACCGCAATGATATGGACTTTCACCGCGGTACCTTCCGAGTGCGGGGCGATGTGCTTGAGATCATACCCGCATATGAAAGCGAGACTGCGGTACGGGTTGAATTTTTCGGGGATGAAATTGACCGTATTACAGAGATAGATATTCTTACAGGAGAGATAAAAGACGAACTGAAGCATGTAGCGATCTTTCCGGCATCACATTATGTTGTGGATAAAGAGAATATAAAGAGGGCAGTGCACGACATTGAGGAGGAGCTTGATGAACGGGTGAAGGAGTTCAAGCGCCAGGATAAACTTCTGGAGGCGCAGCGTATAGCAGAACGGACGAACTTTGATATCGAGATGCTTAAAGAGACGGGGTTCTGTTCGGGAATTGAGAATTATTCCCGGCATCTTGCAGGACTTGCGCCGGGACAGCCTCCATATACTCTGATCGACTATTTCCCGGATGATTTTATTATGATGATCGATGAGTCACACAAGACGATTCCGCAGATCGGAGGTATGTATCACGGCGACCAGTCGCGAAAGACTACCCTGGTAGATTACGGATTTCGGCTGCCTTCGGCAAAGGATAACCGCCCCTTGAATTTTGAAGAATTTGAAAGTAAGATTAATCAGGTTCTGTTTGTATCGGCAACACCCGGGCCCTATGAGGAACAACATGAACTTCTGCGGACAGAACAGGTGATCCGGCCTACCGGGCTTCTTGATCCGGAAGTATCGGTGCGTCCGGTAGAAGGACAGATTGATGATCTGATTGGCGAGATCAATAAGGAAGTATCAAAAAAGAATAAAGTTCTTGTTACTACACTGACCAAACGCATGGCGGAAGACCTTACGGATTATATGCGTGAGGTGGGTATCCGTGTAAAATATCTTCACTCTGATGTAGACACGCTGGAACGTACGGAAATTATCCGCGATATGCGTCTGGATGTATTTGACGTACTGGTCGGAATCAATCTTCTGAGGGAAGGGCTTGATATTCCGGAGATCACTCTTGTAGCAATTCTGGATGCAGACAAGGAAGGATTCCTGCGTTCAGAAACGTCTTTGATTCAGACAATCGGACGTGCTGCCCGTAATGCGGAAGGCCATGTTATCATGTATGCGGATACGATTACGGACTCTATGCAGATGGCGATTGATGAGACAAAGCGCCGCCGTGAGATCCAGATGAAATACAATGAAGAGCACGGCATCACTCCGCAGACGATCCAGAAATCTGTCCGTGACCTGATCAGTATATCAAAGAAAGTTGCGGCTGAAGAGATGCGCATGGAGAAAGATCCGGAGTCTATGAGCGCTAAAGAACTGGATAAGCTCATAAAAGATATGACAAAACAGATGAGGAAAGCTGCGGCAGAACTGAATTTCGAGGCTGCGGCAGAGCTGCGGGACAAACTGGTTGATCTGAAGAAGATGCTGAATGACATCGAATGACAGGCTGCTTGCTGACCAATAATATTAAACATAACAGGAAGGAAACGATAAAAACACATGGGAACGAAGATGGATGCCCGGAAATATATCAGAATCCGGGGCGCAAATGAGAATAATCTGAAAAATATTGATGTGGATATCCCGAGAAATGAACTGGTTGTCCTTACAGGTCTGAGCGGCTCCGGAAAATCCTCTCTTGCTTTCGACACGATTTATGCAGAAGGACAAAGGAGATATATGGAGTCGCTGTCGTCTTATGCAAGACAGTTTTTAGGGCAGATGGAAAAACCGGACGTCGAGAGTATAGAAGGGCTGTCGCCGGCTATTTCTATAGATCAGAAATCAACAAACCATAATCCCCGCTCTACCGTGGGAACTGTGACGGAGATTTATGATTACTTCCGTCTCCTCTATGCCAGAGTCGGCATTCCGCACTGCCCGAAATGTGGCAGGGAGATAGCTAAACAGACTGTGGATCAGATGGTAGATCAGATTATGTCTCTTCCGGAACGCACAAGGATTCAGCTTCTGGCGCCTGTAGTCCGCGGCCGCAAGGGTACTCATGTAAAACTTCTGGAACAGGCAAAGCGCAGCGGATACGTACGTGTGCGCATAGACGGAAATATGTATGAACTGTCTGAGGACATCAAACTGGAGAAAAATATTAAACATAATATTGAAATTATTGTGGACCGCCTGATTGTACGCACGGGGATTGAGAAACGTCTGACGGATTCTGTGGAGAATGTGCTCCATCTGGCGGAAGGACTTTTGGTAGTAGACGTGATCGATGGGGAACCGATGAATTTCAGTCAAAGCTTTTCATGCCCGGACTGCGGTATCAGTATTGAGGAAATTGAGCCCAGAAGCTTTTCCTTTAATAATCCTTTCGGCGCATGTCCGGAGTGTTTTGGCCTGGGATACAAAATGGAGTTTTCGGAAGAACTGATGATTCCGAATCCGTCACTTTCCATCAATGAAGGTGCAATTGCTGTTCTGGGCTGGCAGTCCTGCACGGACAAATCCAGTTTTACACATGCGATTCTGGATGCTCTCTGCAAAGAGTACGGGTTTGATCTGGATACACCGTTCGAGAAATATCCGAAGAAGATCCATGATGTGCTTATTCATGGGACAAATGGAAAGAGCGTGAAAGTTTTCTATAAAGGACAGCGGGGAGAAGGCGTATATGACATAGCTTTTGAAGGGTTAATAAAGAATGTGGAACGCAGATACCGGGAGACCGGTTCGGAGTCTTCAAAAGCAGAATATGAGACTTTTATGAATATTACGCCATGTTCTGCCTGCAAAGGGCAGAGACTGAAGCCCGGTGCGCTGGCAGTGACTGTCGCCGATAAGAATATCGCTGAGGTGACCGCGCTTTCCATTGAAAAATTGCAGTCATTTTTAAATAATCTGAAATTATCTGATACGCAGATGATGATCGGCGGTCAGATCTTAAAAGAAATCAGCGCAAGAATACAGTTCCTGATGGATGTGGGGCTGGATTACCTTACACTGGCCCGGGCGACCGGAACACTGTCCGGGGGAGAAGCGCAGCGCATCCGCCTGGCTACACAGATCGGCTCCGGACTGGTAGGCGTGGCATATATTCTGGATGAGCCGAGCATCGGGCTTCATCAGAGAGACAATGACAAGCTGCTGGCTACTTTAAAGCACCTGAGAGATCTGGGAAACTCACTTATTGTGGTAGAACATGACGAGGATACCATGATGGCGGCAGATTATATTGTAGATATCGGGCCGGGCGCAGGAGAGCACGGCGGGGAAGTTGTTGCCGTGGGAACAGCTCAGGATATAATGAAAAATAAAAAATCCGTGACGGGGGCATACTTATCCGGAAGAATCCGGATCCCGGTGCCCGAGGAGCGGAAGAAGCCGGCGGGGTGGCTGAAAGTGATCGGCGCCCGGGAAAACAACCTGAAAAATATTGACGTTGCATTTCCCCTTGGTGTGATGACGTGCGTGACCGGAGTTTCCGGCTCCGGCAAGAGCTCTCTTGTAAATGAAATCCTGTACAAAAGGCTGGCCCATGATCTGAACCGCGCCCGGACGATTCCCGGAAAGCACAGGAAAATTACAGGACTGGATCAGGTGGACAAGGTGATCAATATTGATCAGTCACCTATTGGCCGTACCCCGAGATCGAATCCGGCAACCTATACCGGAGTATTTGATCTGATCCGCGATCTCTTTGCCGCGACGCCGGATGCCAAGGCTCGGGGATACAAGAAGGGCCGGTTCAGTTTTAATGTAAAAGGAGGCCGCTGTGAGGCCTGCGCCGGCGATGGTATTTTAAAAATTGAGATGCATTTCCTGCCGGATGTATACGTACCATGCGAAGTATGCGGCGGCAAAAGGTATAACCGGGAGACGCTGGAAGTAAAATATAAAGGAAAAACAATTTATGATGTGCTCAATATGACAGTAGAAGAAGCACTGGAGTTTTTTGCTCATGTACCAAGTATCCGCAGAAAAATGGAGACGCTCAACGATGTAGGACTTTCCTATATCCGGCTTGGACAGCCGTCTACAGAGCTTTCCGGCGGCGAGGCCCAGAGAATTAAACTGGCTGCTGAGCTCAGTAAAAGGAGTACCGGCAGGACCGTTTATATTCTGGATGAGCCTACAACGGGACTGCATTTTGCGGACGTGCATAAGCTGACAGAGATTTTAAGAAGACTGGCGGGAGACGGAAATACGGTAATTGTCATTGAGCATAATCTGGATGTAATCAAGACGGCAGATTATATTATAGATATAGGCCCGGAAGGCGGAGACAGGGGAGGAACGGTGGTGGCCTGCGGTACACCGGAGGAGATCGCCCGGAGTGAAAAATCCTATACGGGAAAATATATTGATGCAATCCTTAAGAAAAAATAAAAATGGAAAAAAGTATTTTCATTTTTTGAAAAGTTTATTATACTAGTGATGCAGACAGGCTGGGTATGTATATTTATCAGTTTGTTCTACAGAGAAAGAGAAAACCTTTCGGGGAGAAAATACAGTGTTCCGGCACAGGCAGCAATGCCGTGCCGGAAAAGGTTTACGGGAAAAAGAGTATAGACAGTTTAGAAGGGAGAGTCAGTATGTCAGTAGATCTCGGAATAGATTTGGGAACTGCCAGCGTACTTGTGTACGTTAAGGGAAAAGGCGTTGTGTTAAAAGAACCTTCAGTTGTGGCGTTTGACCGGGATACAAATGTAATCAAGGCTATTGGAGAGGAGGCCCGGCTGATGCTGGGGAGAACTCCTGGAAATATTGTGGCGGTGCGTCCGCTGAGACAGGGTGTAATTTCTGATTACACCGTAACAGAGAAAATGATCAAATACTTTGTTCAGAAAGCCCTGGGAAAACGTACTTTTAAGAAACCACGTATCAGCATCTGTGTTCCCAGCGGAGTTACAGAGGTTGAAAAAAAAGCGGTGGAGGAAGCCACATTTGCGGCAGGAGCAAGAGAAGTTCATCTGATAGAGGAGCCGGTAGCGGCAGCAATTGGAGCCGGAATTGACATTGCAAAGCCCTGCGGCAATATGATTGTAGATATTGGAGGAGGAACGGCGGATATAGCTGTGATCTCTTTGGGCGGGACAGTTGTAAATACATCCATCAAAGTGGCTGGAGACGATTTTGATGAGGCAATTGTACGCTATATGAGGAAAAAGCATAATCTTCTGATTGGCGAGAGGACTGCCGAAGATATTAAAATCAAAATCGGTACAACATATCCTCTTGTAGAAGAAGAAACCATGGAAGTGAGAGGACGCAATCTTGTTACGGGACTGCCGAAAACAGTAACAGTTACTTCTTCGGAGACAGAGGAGGCTTTGAGGGAAGCTGCCAGTCAGATTGTTGAAGCAGTTATTGCAGTGCTTGAACAGACGCCGCCCGAGCTCTCGGCGGACATTCTTGACAGAGGAATTGTCCTGACAGGCGGAGGCGCGCTTCTTCGGGGGCTGGAAGAACTGATTGAAGAGAAAACAGGCATAAATACTATGACGGCGGAGGATCCGATGAAAGTTGTGGCGATCGGAACCGGTCAGTTCGTAGAGTTTATGAGCGGAAGGAAGGATTACTAGGACAGGGGTGTGAACAGGAGGGCGCACCCCTGTCCTGCTGTGAGGAAGGAACGGCAGTGGAAGTTGTTACAGGATATGTGGAGCACATTGTGTTCCGCAATGATGAAAACGGGTATACTGTATTTCGTCTGGAAAATGACGATGGAGAAATAACCTGTGTGGGAAACTTTAACTTTATCAGCGAAGGCGAGAATATGGAGCTCAGGGGAGAATATACTAATCACAGCGTATACGGCCTGCAGCTGAAGGTTTCTTCTCATACACTGAAGGAACCGGAGGATGTCGTATCTATTGAACGCTATCTGGGCTCAGGAGCAATAAAAGGCGTGGGGCAGGCTCTCGCAGGAAGAATTGTAAAAAAATTCAGGGAGGATACGTTCCGCATAATCGAAGAAGAGCCTGAACGGCTGGCAGAGATAAAAGGAATCAGCGAGCGTAAAGCCAGAGAGATTGCAGAACAGGTTGAAGAAAAAAAGGATATGCGTAAAGCTATGATCTATCTTCAGAAGTATGGCATATCCAATCGACTCGCGGCAAAAATCTATCAGCGTTACGGACTGGATGTATACAAAGTTCTGGAAGAAAATCCTTATCAGCTGGCGGACAGTATAGAAGGAATCGGGTTTAAAACGGCAGATGAAATAGCCGCCCGGATCGGCATACATACAGATTCGGATTACCGGATAAAAAGCGGACTGTTCTATACACTTCAGCAGGCGGTTTCAGAGGGGCATGTATATCTTACTCAGGAGGAACTGCTGAGACGGGCCGGGATTCTGCTTGAAGTTGAGATAAAAGATATGGAAAAGCATGTGATGGATCTGTGTATTGAGCGAAAAACCGTGATGAAGGAACACGAAGGGGAGATACGCATATATCCGGCGCATTATTATTATCTTGAACTGAATACGGCAAAAATGCTTCATGATCTGGATATCGACTGTGAGATGCCGGAAGATCTGATGGAATCACGGCTGCGCAGGGTGGAGGAAAGCGAAGAGATCGAGCTGGATCCCATGCAGCACAGAGCGGTTATCGAATCTATCAAACACGGGCTTCTTGTACTTACCGGAGGACCGGGGACAGGAAAGACGACTACCATCAACACGATGATCCGTTTTTTTGACAGTGAAGGGATGAGTATTCTTCTGGCCGCGCCTACAGGAAGGGCGGCCAAACGAATGACAGAGGCAACCGGTTATGAGGCGCAGACGATTCACCGCCTTCTGGAGGTTAATGTTAATCCGGAGGAAGAAGGAAGTATAGGCGGATTTCTGCGGAACAGCCAGAATCCTCTTGAGGCAGATGTGATTATTATAGATGAGATGTCAATGGTTGACCTGCCTCTGATGCACGCTCTCCTTTCGGCAGTTGTGCCGGGGACGCGTCTTGTGCTGGTGGGAGATGTAGATCAGCTTCCGTCTGTGGGGCCGGGCAGCGTGTTAAAAGATATTATTGCCTCAGGCAGATTCCCGGTTGTTACGCTTACCCGGATTTTTCGTCAGGCCGGAGAAAGCGATATTGTAGTCAATGCCCATAAAATCAATGCCGGGGAGCCGGTCGTGCTGGATAATAAAAGCCGAGACTTTTTCTTCTTGAGGCGGCAGGACGCAGATACGATTATTGGCGTCGTTATCATGCTGATTCAGAAAAAACTGCCGAAATATGTTCACGCACATCCTAATGAGATTCAGGTGATGACTCCTACCAGAAAAGGTCTTCTGGGGGTGGAAAGGCTGAACGGCATTCTTCAGCGGTATCTGAATCCTCCGCAGGAAGGCCGGACAGAACGGGAGATAAACGGAAGACTGTTCCGTGTGGGCGACAAAGTAATGCAGATTAAAAATAATTATCAGCTTGAGTGGGAGGTTTCCACAAAGTTTGGACTGACTGTCGATAAAGGAACCGGAATTTTTAATGGAGATATGGGGATTATTACAGAAATTAATGAGTATACGGAGACTCTGGAAGTAGAATTTGATGAGTCAAGAAAAGTAAAATACAGCTTTGAGATGACAGAGGAGCTGGAACTGGCATATGCTATAACGGTTCACAAATCTCAGGGAAGCGAATATCCGGCGGTAATTATTCCGCTGCTTGCCGGTCCGAAGCTGCTGTATACCCGTAATCTTCTGTATACTGCCGTGACAAGAGCTAAGAAATGCCTTACGATTGTTGGGAGTGATGCTGTATTTCAGGAAATGATACAAAACAAAAACGAGCAGGCCAGGTACACAAGCCTGACAGAGCGTATCTGCGAATTCTAAGGCTCCTGCTCAATTTTCTGTATCCGCCGGTCTGTCCTTTCTGCGGAGAGATATACAGGGAAGGAATCTGTCCGGACTGCAGAAAAAAGATAATATATATCCGGGAACCCCGCTGTATGCGCTGCGGAAAACCACTGCAAAATGAAAGTTGCGAATACTGTGCCGACTGCCAGGAAAAAGCTTCCAATGTTGTGCAGGGACGAAGTCTGTGGCTGCATCAGGATCCGGTGCCCGAGTCTGTATACCGCTTCAAATATCATAACAGACGCTGGTATGGTGTGCTATTTGCCCGGGAAATGGCAGTATATTATGGAAAATGGATCAGCTCAAAAAAAATAGAGGCAATTATACCGGTTCCGCTGCATCCCTCAAAAAAGAGAAAACGGGGGTTTAACCAGGCGGAGATTCTGGCCAGAGAGCTGTCGGAGCAGACGGGAATCCCGGTTTATACAGATGTTCTTTTCAGAATAAGAAAGACAAGTCCCCAGAAAATGCTGGGACCTGGAGAAAGAAAGGCAAATCTGAAAGGCGCATTCGCGGTTTCCGCAAAGTGGAAAGCATGCAGAAATGTTCTTCTTATTGATGATATTTATACTACGGGAAGTACTATTGAACGCTGCGCCGGGATGCTGAAAAAAGCCGGAACGGAAAATGTCTGGTTTTTAACTATAAGCATTGGACAAGGTATCTGAGTATATGCTATACTAAAACATAATGACCAAAATAGATAAAGGAATACGTTGTACAGGAAGGGTGTGTAGAACGTTATGCTTGATAAAAGAAAAATACGTCTGATGACAAAAATGGCAATATATGAAAAAAAATACGGGGAAGAAGATATTAAAATCAGCGGTTACTATAAAAAAGATTATTCAAGTCTGAATACATGGATTACGCTGATCTGGGTTTCAGCCGGATATCTTCTGGCTGCGGCGCTTTTGGTTTTATGCGGAGCAGATGCAATTCTGGAGGGCCTTACCTTCCTGAAACTTCTGGTGCTTATTGCAATAGCAGCAGGCGCTTATTTTGCTCTGCTGATCATTTATGGCATAGGTTCCGGAAAGTTTTACAGAAGGAAACATACTCAGGCAAAACAGCGGGTAAAAAAATATTACAGGGATATGTCCCGTCTTGAAAAGATCTATAAGAAGGAGTACAGAGACCATGAGTAGCTTACTTGTTTGGAAAGAAAAAATGCAGAGACTTTATGCGAATTATTCTCTTTATATTCTGAAGGCACTTCAGCTTCTGATGGGTCTGCTGCTGTTTGGAATGATTAATTATAACATTGGTTTTATGAAGACAGCCTCTTCTGTTTTCTGTACAATAGGGCTGGCAGTGATCTGCATGTTTCTTCCAATGATTGTCATGACACTTGCAGCTGCGGCGCTGGTTCTTGTTCATTTTTATGCTCTGTCCATGCCGATAGCGGTTATTTCTGTTTTGATTTTTTTGCTTATGTATATTTTCTATTTCCGGTTTACTCCGGGAAAATCATGGCTGCTGCTGGTAGCGGTTCTTGCATTCGGCCTCAGAATTCCTTTTGTTGTGCCGGTTGCATTCGGACTTCTGGGTACTCCGGTCTGGATTGTTCCGGCAGGCTGCGGCGCAATTGCCTATTACATGATCCATTTTGTAAAAGTATCTGCCACTGCATTGAAGAGTTCAGGCTCAGATGAACTGGCACAGGGGCTTATCAGCTTTACTAAGCAGGTACTGGCAAACCGGGAAATGTGGATTATGGTGATGATCGTCATAATCGGGATTCTGCTGGTAAACGCGTTGAAAAACCGGGCTGTGGATCATGCATGGAAGATCGCGTCAGTAACCGGAGCTGCGGTCTGTATTGTCGCGGCTGCGGCCGGAAATTTGCTTCTGGATGAAAAAATATCCTATGTAATTATTATACTCAGTGCTGTTCTGGGAGCGGCTGCGGGATTTGTACTTGAATTTCTTTTCTTTTCAGTCGATTATTCAAGAACAGAAAACGTTCAGTTTGAGGATGATGAATATTACTATTATGTAAAGGCGGTTCCGAAGGTCGGCGTGTCTGTTCCGGAGAAAAAGGTTAAGCATATTACGGAGAGACAGCCGGAAAGTATGGAGGGAGTTACAGAACAGGAACAGAATTTTTCTGCGGGGAGAATGCAGCAGCCCGGAGATGCTGCGGGGTATACCGGCACTGCGTCAGAAAGAAATACAGAGGAAATCCTTCTTACCAGAAGTCTGAGCAGAGAACTCGGACTGGATCAGACACATCAGAACGATAATAACGGACAATAGAAATTAAAGATTGTCCGGCGTGTCCCCGGAAAACGGATTTCTCCAAGCGGGGTTCCACAGAGGACTGTGTGAGTTAATAAGGCGGTGATACAGAATATGACGGACTGGATAAGAAGTTTATTCAGCAGATTTTCAAACGGCATGTATTTACCGGATATACAGATAAAGGATGTCGTTGAAATTCTGATTATAACAGTTATTGTATATGAAATTATGCTTTGGATAAAAAATACCAAGGCCTGGATGCTTCTGCGCGGAATTATCATGCTGGGACTGTTTATTTTACTGGCATGGATCTTTCAGATGCATACGATATTGTTTCTTGCGGGGCAGTGCATTAGTGTTCTTGCTACTGCTGCGGTTGTTGTGTTCCAGCCGGAGCTGCGGCGCGCCCTGGAAAAGCTGGGAGAAAAGAATCTTTTCAGCAATATTAATCTTTTTGACAGAAATAAAGAAAATCAGCGCTTTTCGGATGAGACAGCAGACGGAATCGTACGTGCATGTTTTGAAATGGGCAGTGTCTGTACAGGAGCCCTGATTGTAGTTGAGCAGGCGATCCAGCTCAGTGAGTATGAAATGACGGGAATTGAGCTGGACTGTAAAGTTTCTTCCCAGGTACTGATCAATATTTTTGAACACAATACGCCGCTTCATGACGGTGCGGTGATTATACGTGGCAACAGAATTACATCAGCAACCTGTTATCTGCCTTTATCAGATAATATGAGTATCAGCAAAGACCTGGGAACAAGGCACAGAGCCGCTCTCGGAATGAGTGAAGTGTGCGACGCTCTTGTAATTGTTGTTTCCGAGGAAACCGGAATGGTTTCCGTTGCAATGGGAGGGGCCCTTACCAGAGATATAAATGCAGAAGAACTGAGAAAATGGCTGAGCCGGATTCAGTATAGAAATTCTGAACCCAGGAAGTTTGCTATACGGAAAGGATGGCGCAGGACATGAAAAAATATAAATTTACCAGAAATCCTGGCCTGAAGCTTCTGGCATTTGTATTTGCAGCCTTCCTGTGGCTGATAGTAGTAAATATTGACAATCCGGTTTCAAGCGATACCTATCTGAATGTTCCGGTTACAATTGTTAATGAGGATATCATTACTCAGGAGGGAAATGTCTATCAGGTTGTAGGCGATCAGAGCGCAACTGTTACTGTATATGCAAAACGTCAGACTCTGCAGGATATTAATGCAGATGATATTGTTGCAACAGCAGATATTAGGGAAATGGACACAGACACCGGACTTGTTCCGATCAAGGTGACAATTCCGGAGTATGCGGGGGATTATGAGTCAGCAGATGCAAGCCCGAGAAATCTGCAGATCAGAGTAGAGAAAACAGGTAAAAAGGTACTCTCTCTGACTGTAGAGCATACGGGAACGCAGCGTAACGGATATATACTCGGCGATATGACTGTTAATCCGGAACAGGTTACTATAACCGGATCCGAGTCTATGATAGAAAGGGTGGACAGGGCGGTTGCCAGTATAAATATAGAAGGAATTTCTAAAGATTCAGATATTGAAGCCACACTGGTTCTTTATGATGCAGACGGCAATGAGGTGACAAACAGTCAGATCAGCAACAACCTGGGCGAAGACGGTATTACTGTACATGTTGAAGTACTGCCCTTTAAGACCGTGCCGGTTGTATTCAGTACATCCGGTACACCTGCTGAGGGATATCAGGTAACGGAGATAACCAGTGAACCTGAGACCGTACAGATCTGCGGAAAAAGTGAAGATCTTGCAGATGTGGCAGAAGTAGTGGTCCCGGCCTCTCAACTGAGCGTTGAAGGTGCGAATGAAAGGATGGAAAAGACGGTAGATATTACGCCTTACCTTCCGGACGGGATTTCTCTGGTTGAGGAAAATGCGGGGAATGTGCTTGTTACAGTTGTAATCGAAGAGGAAGGAACCCGTTCGGTAGATTTTATGGTAAGTTCCATAAGAATTAATAATCTGGCGGAGAATCTGCAGGTGTCGTACGAACCGGACGCAGAGATTACCTTCCAGTTCAGCGGAAGCGATGAACTGCTCGATGTGCTTGATATTACCAATGCCGTGTCGGTGGATCTGTCCGGTTATACACAGCCCGGCACATATGATGTTCCGGTAGATGTCAACGTACCTAAGGGGATTACTTTGGTGAATAATGTGACGGTAAATCTTGTTTTGGAAGAAAAGCAGAATGAAACAGTCAGTGGTGCGGAAAACAGCAGCGGATAATTTCGGATATTCTTAAAAAATTGGAATAAGGAGTTGACATAGGATGATAAGCGGAAAGGTGACAATCAAGAATCCCACAGGCCTCCATCTGAGGCCGGCAGGTCTGTTCTGTAAGACTGCGATGGAATTTAAAAGTAAAATAACTGTGTACAAAAAAACACGATATGAAGATGTGACTGCAAATGCAAAAAGTGTACTCAGTGTGCTTGGCGCATGCATTAAAAGCGGCGATGAGATTCAGATTATCTGCGAAGGCAATGACGAAGAACAGGCACTTAAGACCATGATACGTCTGGTAGAAGACGGATTAGGCGAATAAGAGGAGGAAAAATAATATGAGCAAAGCAACACTTGTAATAATGGCTGCCGGGATGGGATCCCGCTTCGGAGGAGGAATCAAACAGCTTGCCCCGGTAGGACCAGGCGGAGAGATTATCATGGATTACTCTATATATGATGCGATTGAAGCCGGGTTTGATAAAGTTGTATTTGTAATCCGGAGGGATCTGGAAGAAACGTTCCGTGAGGTGATCGGAAACCGGATTGAAAAACAGGTAGAAGTTGCCTATGCCTATCAGGAGACAGAAGATATTCCTGAAAAATACCAGAAGAAATTTGCCGGCCGGACTAAGCCCTGGGGTACGGGCCAGGCTATTTTGTGCTGCAGAGATCTTATAGATACACCTTTCCTTGTTATCAATGCAGATGATTATTATGGAAAAGAAGCGTACAGAGAGGCGTATTCCTATTTGACAAGCGTACAGAATACTGATAAAATACAAATTTGTATGGTCAGCTTTGTGCTGAAAAATACACTGAGTGAGAATGGGGGAGTTACCCGCGGCATATGCCAGGTGGGAGAGGACGGCATGCTTGCCGGGATTACAGAAACCCATAATATAAAAAGAGAAGGTGACCACGCTGTGGCGGAGCATGACGGATACGTGAAAGTATTGGATCTGAACTCCCCGGTTTCCATGAATATGTGGGGGCTTACACCTGTGTTCTTTAACATATTGGAAGAAGAATTCGAAAAGTTCCTTTCAGAAACAGAAGAGGAGGATCTGAAAGCTGAATATTTACTTCCTGTATTAGTGGGACAGCTGCTTCAGGGGAATAAGATCCGGGTTAAAGTTCTGCGTTCGGAGGATGCGTGGTTTGGAGTAACATATAAAGAGGATCGGGAGATTGTTGTTTCTGAGGTTAACAAGCTGATAGAGAGGGGAATGTACCCTTCGGTTCTGTATTCATAATTCATAAGATAAGAAAAAGGAATTATTGCGATGTCTAAGAAAAGCAGAACAGCCGACAGGGCTGGACGAAGACCGAAAAATACGAGAAGAAATTCCGGACGTTCCGAGCGCAACCGTTTTGGAATGTTCTGTATTATACTTCAGACAGTAATCAGTCTGGCTTTCATGGGAGTTGTTGTACTTCTTGATATGCTGCCCATGAGATATCTCGCTATGATAGGGATGATTTTATTTTTCCTGTGGTGTATTACATTTACAAGCCAGATGGCCAGAAGAAAGAAGGGAACCCTGGGAAAACTGTTCAGTTTATTGATGGTATGTGTTCTTTCATTCGGTACATTTTATGTAGCCAGAGCCAATAATATTATCGCTATGATTACAGGAGGCAATTATCAGATTGACAGGATGGTGGTTGCTGTCCGTTCTGATGATGCTGCTGAGGTGCTCGAAGATGCCATGGATTACAGCTTTGGCGTTCAGTTTGAGCGCGGCGGTGATAATATGCAGGCTGCGGTAACCGATATCCAGGAGGAGCTGGGAACAGATATCAGCACTGTGGAATGTGCTTCTGTTCAGGATCAGGCCCAGGCGCTTGTCAACGGAGATGTGGATGCGATTATTTATAACAAGGCATATACAGAGCTGATGGACGGCGCAGTACAGGGCTACAGCGATGATGTCCGTATTATTTATGAGACATCGATCAGAGTGGAACTGAACTTCGGAAATTCAGGAGACAGTTCGTTGACAAAGCAGCCTTTTACAGTATACATCAGTGGAATTGACGTGTACGGTGAAGTGACAGAGACAAGCCGGAGCGATGTGAATATTATTGCTGTTGTCAATCCGACAACGCATCAGGTCCTGCTTGTCACAACTCCGCGAGATTATTATGTGGAGATACCGGGCGTATCCAAGGGGCAAAATGACAAGCTTACTCATGCGGGAATTTATGGTATAGACGCCTCCATGGCAACGCTGAGCCAGCTGTATGAGACAGATATTAATTATTATGTAAGGCTTAACTTTACTTCCCTGATTGATATTGTTGATATTCTGGGAGGAATAGACGTATATTCTGAGGTCGCATTTACGACAGGAGATGAATCCGGCTGTATTGTAGATGTTAAGGAAGGATACAACCACTTTGACGGAGAAGAGGCTCTTGCATTCTGCCGTGAACGGCATAATCTGGCTGACGGGGATAATCAGCGGGGCAAGAATCAACAGGCTGTTATTACGGCCATGATAAAGAAAATGCTTTCTCCGACTATGCTTTTGAAGGCAAACAGCATTCTGAATCAGGTGAGCAAGGATGTGGAGATGAATGTTTCGCAGTCTCAGATTAATTCACTGATCAGATATCAGCTTAATACGAATGCAAAATGGACGATTCAGTCTGTGGCAGCTGAAGGAACAGGTGCAGAAGATTATTGCTATTCAGAACCTAATCAGCTTTTGTATGTTACAGTTCCGGATTATGACAGTGTGAACGGAATTATTGATCTGGTGAATGTAGTTGAGGAAGGCGGCACCTTAGAAGAAACAGAAAAATTGAATTAGCGCAAAGAAAAGGGAAATAGGTAAATACTGTTTCCCTTTTGCCAGTTATAGAAAGTATTTCCAATTGAATCATACATAAAAAATTGATATGATGAATACCTTGGAGGGAGGGAAACAAGCTATGCAACAGAAGGGAGTACATTTGATATGAAAAAAACAGCTTGGAAGAGAACTTTGGGTATTTTACTGGCTGCGTCTATTTGCTTGCCAAATATATCGGTTTTGGCTGCCGGAGAAGCCGAAGGAGAATCAGCTATTATGGAGGAACAGAATAGTGTTGAAGACATCCGGACAGTAAATGAGTCAGAAAACAGCGGATTCGCGGAAGATAAAACATTTGAAATTGTACAGGAAAATGTTAATGAGCAGACGGTAGAAAATACAGATTCGGAGAAGGGGGACCGGGCAAATAGTTGGCGTTATAAAGATGGTGAACTGCTTCCTTCAATACTGCGAGGTGAGCAATATCGCACATGGCCGACAGATATCCCGGGAGCTGTGGGATATGGAATTGATGTAAGTGAACATCAAGGTATAATTAATTGGCAGAAAGTTAAGGCTGCCGGTGTGGATTATGCAATTGTGAGATGTGGATATGGCATGAATTTGCCAGGACAGGACGATGATTACTGGTATAAAAATGCGGATGCATGTGAGCAGTATGGAATCCCTTTCGGGACCTACCTTTATTCCTATGCAGATTCCATTGAAAAAGCAAAAAGTGAAGCAGAACATGTGTTGAGGCTGGTGAATGGATACAATCTATCTTATCCTATTTACTATGATCTTGAAGAAAGTTCGGTGAGAAGCAAATTAAGCAGTTCTCAGATTGCTGATATTGCGGAAACATTCTGTAAAATAATAGAGGATGCCGGATATGAAGTGGCAATCTATGCCAATACAGACTGGTTTACAAATTATCTGACAGACAGGAGATTTAACCAGTGGGATAAATGGGTTGCGCAGTATAACGATATTTGTACATATACCGGCGAATATAGTATGTGGCAGTGCTCTTCGCAGGGTATTGTTGACGGCATAGCAGGGTATACGGACCTGAATATTGATTTGGGTGCTTATGTAGGTGGCAATTCTGTAGATGGCAGGAGAATTGTTAAATCTGGTGGAAAAATTTATGGTTATGAAGGTGCGTATAAACTTTATGGAGCTCAGAAGATATTAAAATACTGGTATTATTTTGACAAAAGCAAAGATGGAGCGGCGCATATAGGATGGCGTACAGACGGAACCAAGACTTATTATTATGATGAAAATGGCCGTCTTG
>ERZ1090861.707-NODE-707-length-19476-cov-25.435251_pt1 | contig 19476 bp, 16 predicted proteins | sample MGYA00478482_ERZ1090861 | MGnify/ENA primary metagenome ERZ1090861 (study PRJEB33644, sample SAMEA5815744) | chicken gut metagenome | biome: Chicken; feature: Gastrointestinal Tract; material: Caecum | place: Ireland | collected 2019-01-01 | study: A study of the... | reverse complement strand
GTTCCGTAGACAGACGCTCTATCCAGCTGAGCTAATGGCGCATATTAAGTTTTTTGTTTCTTTTTTATGGGAGAAATCGAACCCAAGACCAACGCTTCCGTAGACGAACGCTCTATCCAGCTGAGCTAGCGGCGCATAATATATATAATCTGATAGTCAAATCAAACATTGTGAGTTAAAAATGAAACTTTGATTGCATGGCAAATAAACTCGCTTGAATTTTAATATCACGCATATTGAATTTTTAAGAGTTTAAAGTAAAGAATTAAAATCGTTTGAATTAAATTTTCAAAAATTAGAATTTAAATCAAAAAATTAAAAAATTATTGTCTTTCAGTGTCGGATTCTTCTTTGGCAACGTCTTTTGAGTTTTGATTTTGCCCCATCGCATAGCACTTATCAAAGAAATCTTGAGTAAGCAAATGATGATAGATAAGGTCCTCAACATCAATAACGCCACGCCCATATCTTTTATTTACATAATTTAATGTAATTAAAGCCTCATTTAAAACTGCAAATTCGCGTCTCACATCTTGCTCAGCACTTGCAACATCGTCAAGTTCCCTTTGAATTTCATCATAAATGCTATCAACTTTTTCTTCTCTTTTTTTTCTTGCCAGCAATCTTCATTTTTAAACTCCTGCAGTATTATATCATAAATTTTAGAAATATGCAATAAATTTTTGCAAGAATAAAAATTTTCTTATATAAGTTTGTTAAGCTAGGTTAAATTTGTTATAATTAAAAAGGTGAAAAAATGTTAGATTACGAAAGAAATTATGTTGGCAAGATAATCGCAGGAATAGATGAAGCAGGGCGTGGACCACTTGCGGGTCCTGTTGTTTGTGCATGCGTTATAATGCCGCTTGAGCAAGATAAAATTATAGACGGAATAAACGATAGCAAAAAACTTAGTGAGAAAAAACGTGAAGAGCTTTATGAAAAGATAATAGAAAGTGCACTTTCCTATTCTATCATTGAAATAGACGAGAAAACAATAGATAAGATAAATATTTTGAATGCCACAAAACTTGGAATGAAAAAGGCACTTGAAAAGTTGTCTATAACACCTGAAATAGTTTTAATAGACGCAGTAAAAATTGATACAACCTTGCCACAAGACAATATCGTTCATGGTGATGCTCTCAGTTATAACATTGCAGCGGCATCAATTCTTGCTAAAGTGCATAGAGACCGGCTTATGAAAAAGTTATCTGAAGAATATCCTGAATACAATTTTGCAAAGCATAAGGGCTATGGCACAAAGGAGCATATTGAAGCTTTAAAAAAGTATGGGGCATGCAAAATTCACCGCGAAACATTTATCAAAAATTTTATCAAAAAAATCGTTTAAAAAATAATTTAAAATAATTTAAGTTTTCTATTGAAATATTTATTTTTTTTGTTAAAATATATATGTAATAATTTATCAAATAGGAAGAGAAGCATGAAATCAATTTATACATATTACAAAGAAAGACTTATAGAAATAAGCGGAAAAAATAGAAGCTTATATTCTAAAAATTTAAGTAAAAAATATGCCTATGATATTGGTGCAATAATTGGGGATGATGCCGATGAACTCGATGAATTTCTCACATTTCTCTGGAAGGGCAAACGTTCAAGTTATGCACTGATAAGAAAGGATGCAAAAGAAAGACTTGCAAAAAACTTTAATCTTGAAACAAAGATTAAAGCATCTTTTGTTGACACAAAAGGATTGTCAACTGAAGAGATAAGAAGTGAAAATCTTCGCCGCGAAAGAGTGAAAAAGGAAGAGATGAAAAAACTTCTTCTTTCACAAGTTAATCAACTTAAATCTTTAAAGCGAGAAATTGAAGAGTTTGCAAAGGAAACAGGTCGTTATGAGATGTTTATCGGCTATCCTTTTGTTGTTGGGCAGCTTAGCAAAGACATTCAAATCAAAGGGCCACTTATCCTTTTCCCTGTCACAATAAATATTGAAGATGACCAAACAGTGTCAATAGAAGCAAAACATGACGAGCTTATTCAAATAAATAAGGTTATGCTTCTTGCCTATGCAAAGGAGCACCGCCTTAATTATGAAGGGCTTATCATGGAGTTTGACAACCTTGTTGACTATAAGCTAAAAAATGTGGGCGATGTTCTTGACTATCTTTCAGCTTATGGCTTTAAATTTGAATATGACGCGAAGAAAACAAACAAAGGTCTTGTAAGATTTGACAGCATCAAAGAGCCATCATTCAGAGATGAAGGATTAAAAATTGTCAATGCCTGCGTTATAGGAAGGTTTCCACTCGCAAATGCAATTTATAATGACTATTCTCTTCTTGAGAAGAAAAGACTTTCAAGCGATGCGATTGACCAACTTCTGCAAGGCAAACAAAGCAAAAAGCTTAAAAAAGTTGACTCAAGGGTATACACAATAAACGACCTTGACTATGCACAGGAGAGTGCCATTGCAAAACTTAATGAGTCAGGCAACCTTGTCATCTATGGACCACCAGGAACAGGTAAGTCACAAACCATTGTAAATATCATCTCAGATGCACTTTGCAAAAATAAGAGAGTGCTTGTTGTCTCTCAAAAGAAGGCGGCACTTGATGTTGTATTTAATCGTCTAAAAAATCTAAATTCAAAGTGTATGTTCATAACAGATGCAGAGAAAAACAAAGTGGAATTTTATGAACGTTGCAACAAAATGCATCAGGTTGTGATGGGCTCATACCATGCAAAAGAAGAAAATAATGAATATGACATAGTTGAAGAGAATATTCAAAAGGAAGTCCGTGACCTGCAAGTTATTTCAGACACACTCTTTACAAAAACTCCTTTTGGACTGACACTCCAAGAGATGTATGCAAACTCTGCTCGCATTGGCAAAACTAGCAATGACTATGTGCTATACAAGCAGATGCTAAAAAATCATGAAATAATGAAGATGGACTATAAGCGTCTATTTCAAACCATTCGCGTGATAAAAGAGAAGAATAAAGCTGCACTTTATTATAGATACATACAGCTTAAGAAAACAAACCCACTTATTGACCATATCAGAGCCGATGTTGATATCCATGTAATCAACCAGATGAAAACCTATCTAAATGGTCTCATTCAAAAGACTATCATACCATTTGACACAGCAAAGCATCCACACGCACGTCAACTTATGGTATATATGCTTGAAAATGACATTGAAGACAGCAAAGATATCAAGCCACTTGTCAAAATGATTTCAAAGATAGACTATCCAAAGTTGCACAACGCTCTTAATTGGTCAAAAGTCATTTTCCCAGCATACCCATTTGTTAAACATAACTTAAATCAAAAAGAAAAAGAGATTTCCGAGCAGTTTGAAAGCACATTGAATGATATCAAAAATTATATCAGCAACTATTCACTGCTTGAAAAAGTGCTTGATAGGAAGGGATATCTGATGACGGTTGACAATATCGTCAACGGCAATACAATTTTCTTAAAGCTTCTACTCAATGCACTTGACGATTATGTTGAAATACGTGACGTCAATGTTTCACTTCAAGGGCTTACAGACGACGAGAAAACTATTCTCAACTTTGCATTCACAAATGCTAAAAATCTAAGACAATTCCAAGATATCGTCGACAGAATTTTAGAGATAAGAATCTATCACGAAGCAGTGACCTATGAAGAACTCAACAAAGAAAAACTTTCAAAGATTATTGACTTTGAAAATATACGCAACAGAATTGTATCACTAAAAGCGGATGAAAAACGCATTTCAAGCGAGATTGCAATAGATAAGTTTAAAGATGAGTATGTAGAGCATTTTAATAGCGACCCAGACAATAAAAACTATCTATACCAAATCACAAAACAACAGGCACTTATGCCAATACGTAAGATGATGGAACTCTATGGGGATTATCTTCTCAAATTGTTCCCATGTTGGCTTTTGTCGCCAGAAAGCGTCTCAACCATATTCCCACTCAAACGCAATATGTTTGATATCATATTGTTTGACGAAGCCAGCCAAGTTTTCATTGAAAACACACTTCCAACTATCTATAGGGGAAAGTTTATAGTTGTTGCGGGTGACTCGAAACAGCTTCGCCCAACAGCAACCTTCATGAAGAGATATCTTGGCAACGACAGCGATGATGATATAGACCTTGCAACCCAAGCGGCTCTTGAAGTAGAAAGCTTGCTTGACCTTGCAACGTCACGCTACACTAGCACAAACTTAACATACCACTATAGAAGCAAGAATGAAGAGCTTATCAACTTCTCAAACTATGCCTTTTATGATGGCAAACTTCAAATTGCGCCAAATATATCAAAAAATGTTGGAAACAAACCAATTGAGCGAATAAAAGTCAATGGCAGGTGGATTAACCGCCATAACGAAGAAGAAGCACAAGCGATTGTGACCTTGCTCAAAAAACTTATAAAGAATAAGAAAAATAAAAGCTCAATAGGTATTATCACTTTCAACACAGAGCAAGAGAACGCCATTGAAGATGCCATTGATAAAGAATGTCACAAGGATACCGCCTTCCGTGATGCATACATAAGAGAGCAGAATAGAAAGGAAAATGGCGAAGACACTTCAATCTTTATCAAAAATCTTGAGAATGTTCAGGGTGATGAACGTGATATAATCATATTCTCAATAGGTTATGCAAGAAATGAGTATGGCAAAGTTGTTGCTCACTTCGGCCCACTTTCTGTTGAAGGTGGAGAAAACAGGCTTAACGTTGCTATCACTCGTGCAAAAGAGAAGATTTACGTTGTCACAAGTATTGAGCCTGAAGAACTAGCCGTTGAAGGCACAAAGAATGCAGGTCCTAAGATTTTCAAGAGCTATCTTAAATATGTTCGTGCGATTTCTAATAAGAAAAATAAAGAAGCGGAGTATATTTTAAATAGTTTCAAGCCAGCACTGCCTGAAACAAATGAGGTAATAGTTGAAAATAACCTTGAAAAGTATATCAAGGATGAGCTTGCAAAACTTGGCTACAGCGTTGAGACCAACCTAGGCAGCACCGATTATAAACTTTCACTTGCAGTTTATGATAAGACCATTGATAGATATCTTCTGGGCATTGAATGTGACTATGCAGCCTTTAAGAGCAGTGATTCAATTATGGAGCGTGATGTCTATCGCAATAAATTCCTTGAATCTCGTGGCTGGAAGATTATGAGAGTGTGGTGCCGTGACTGGTGGCTTAACAAAAATAAGGTTATAAATAGCATCGTCAAGGCAATCAACGCACAAAAGAAAGAATTTAACACAGGAAAATAAAAGTTTATGGCAACATTAGATATAGTAACATCAGTTATCGTAACACTGCTTGGCTTATTCTATGCCTACAATGTGGTATATCTCATCTTAGGCTTCTTTGGCAAAAGTAAGGTATATGAAGAGACTGATGTAAAGAAAAAATATGCAATAATTATATCGGCACGAAATGAAGAAAGGGTTATAGGGAACCTTCTTGACTCGCTAAATAAACAAAATTATGATAAAAAACTTATAACAATATTTGTGGTGGCGGATAACTGCACAGATAACACCGCTAAAATTTGTCGTTCAAAAGGTGCTATTTGTTATGAAAGATTTGACCCAAGCAAAGCTAGAAAAGGCTGGGCACTTGAATTTCTTTTTGACAATATAAAGCGTGACTATGGTATAGAAGCCTTTGACGGCTATATTATCTTTGACGCAGATAATGTTGTAGAGCCCACTTTTGTCAGAGAAATAAACAAAGCAATGGTAGAACAGGCGGGGGGGGTGGTAACAGGTTACCGTAACACAAAAAACTTTTCAACCAACGTCATATCATCAGCTTATGGCTTTCACTTTGGAAGAAGCATTCTCACAAGACACCGTCCAAGACAGATTTGTCACTCAGCAACACACCTAGCAGGCACTGGCTACTGTGTTTCATCAGACTTGCTAAAAGATGGATGGCATTTCCATACGCTAACCGAAGACACAGAATTTACTATGAACTGCGTAAGCAAGGGTGTTGAAATAGGTTACTGTGAAGCTGCAGAATTTTATGATGAGCAACCAACAAACTTCTTTGTAGCGTTCAGACAAAGGATGCGTTGGACGCGTGGCAGACTTGTTGTATTTTTCAAATATTTCACACGTCTTGTCAAAGGTATGTTCACTTGCAAAAAAGGCAAAAAGTGGGCAAATTATGATATGCTTTCCTATGTTTCTCCTAATGCTTTATTTAAACTTATCATAAGTGCAATTTATCCAATAACCTCTGCAATTATAACCTTAGCGAGCAACCAGCCACTGCCATATATGTCATGGTTAACTGCAATAGGAAGCAGCATTTTATCAACGTATTTGATGAACTTTCTACAAGGCATTTTAATACTAATCAAAGAAAGTAAGCACATCAAATGCTCAAAGTTAAAACAAGTTTTATATTTATTCTGCTGGCCGTGGTTTGATTTAATAAATATACCTTTGCTAATTTTATGTTGCTTTATTCCTGTAAAATGGAAACCAATTATACATAAAGATACAACAAAGATAGAAGATTTGACAAACCCAAAACTAGCTAGCGAAAATTCACAGCAAGATTATCAAGAACACTTGCCACTTTGCAAAAAACATACATCTTTTAAGCAGCTGCCAGACACTTTAGCTAGAGATTATAGCTTAGTTATAACAACATATAAAGATAAATTTTTAAAAAATTAGAAAAAATAGACCTAAAAATTTTAGGTCTTTTTTTTCACACTTTCACCTTAAAGATTTTATATTGATATTAGGGGAAGTGCGAAAAAAGGAACTAAAGTGAACAGCTTTCTAGTGACATTCATATCAATAGCATTTATATTTTTAATGACAACCCTAGGCTCTGCAGTGGTATTTTTTTTCAAACATAAGGTGAGTGAAAAACTAAGCAGCCTTTTCCTAGGCTTTGCGTCAGGTGTTATGATAGCGGCATCTGTGTGGTCACTAATTTTGCCATCCATTGAGCAATCATCATCTATGGGCAAATTTAACTTTCTGCCCGCTGCAATTGGAATAATCATAGGCTGCCTATTTTTGGTAATTATGGACAAAATTATACCATATTTCCTAAAAAAAGATAAAAATAACGATAAAAACAGCGTTTTTTCTCATAAAAGACGTGGTTTAAGTAAGTCAAGCAAGCTTTTTCTAGCAGTCACTATTCACAATATTCCAGAAGGGCTTGCGGTTGGATTGGCTCTTGGCAACGCCTACCTTGCAGGGCAGATGTCGGCTTTTTACTCGGCTTTGTGGCTTGCCATAGGCATAGGTCTTCAAAATCTGCCAGAAGGTGCTGCAGTCAGCCTTCCTATGAAAGAGCAACTTGGCTCAAACAAAAAAGCCTTTCTTTTTGGCACGCTCAGCGGCTTGGTCGAGCCAATTATGGCGGTTATTGGAATATATCTGGCACAACTTCTTTCGCACTTAATGCCTTGGTTCTTATCTTTCTCAGCAGGTGCAATGCTCTTTGTAGTTGCAGAAGAACTCCTGCCAGACGCAAAAAATTCGCACCCTGGGCATATCGGCTCTTGGGGATTTATAGTTGGCTTTGTGCTTATGATGATACTTGATATAACACTAGGTTAAAATCTTTGTAATAAAATCTTTGCAAATTTGTGATTTAATAAATATTTTTAAGAAATTATATAATACTATTTTTAATATGAGTTATTATAATTATCATGCAAAAATTAAAAAATTGATTTTGTCAGGCAAACTTATTGGCTACAGGTTTGCTGATGATTATAATGGCATAAAACCCGCTCTAGTGCTATATTTTTCAGGTCATCGTCCTATGCCTGTGCGTAGTTACCGCTGGGAAGAATACATACCATACCTTATGATGCAAAGTGATAAAATAGAAGAGATCAAAGAAGAAAAACCATCCAAAAAATAAAAATTTTTTTAAATAATTTGATAAGAAAATATGGCAATATATTGACAATCAAAATAAATGATAGTATAATATACTTTAGGAGGATAGATAAATGGCAACTAAAAAATCATCATCTTCAAAGAGTTCAAGCTCATCATCAAGCTCAAAAAAGAGCAGCGTGTGGGGACTCAATAAGGTATCATTCTGGACAATAGTAGCCGTAACATTCTTATACGCTGTGTCACTTGTTTTATCAGCATGTGGCGTAAATGCAACAGTTGTACATGCACTTCAAGGCGTAGCTACTGCCATTATGATTGTTATTGTTTCAATTCTTGCTTGGAGATATGTAAGATCAAAGCAAATGGTATGGAAAGTATTATATGTTATATGCCTTCTTATAGTTATTGCCGGAATTATAGTTCCACTCGTAATTGGCTAAAAGGCATAAATTTAAAAAGAGCGTTGCAGAACGCTTTTTTTATTTATATAATCATAAAAAATAACAAATAATAATGATAAAATATATTTTCTATTTACATTTGAATAGAAATAGTGTATAATACAAAATATCGTTAAATATTGGGTAAACTAAATAAGGCTTATGAAGATTAAAGAAAAAGAAATTTCCACAAATAATTTTATCTTGCCATTTTTATTTATGGTATTTGCTATAATTTTTGAGATGGCAAACTTTTTGTATTTGGGCTTTAAAACTGTTGATGGTTCTCTAATGGTTCTTCCATCATATTTTTTATTTGATTTAGCTATAATTTTAATGCTTGCAGGTTTAATTTATGTTGTACATAACAAAATAGCCATGCAAATTGTATACTATTTTTTGTTATTTGTGCAATGTGCTTTAAATATAGCAAACTCAACAATGTATAACATCTTTGGCGATATTTTGTCCTTTGATTTGTTTTATTTAGGTGGTGAAGCAACTTCTGCAATCACGGTTGATGTTATTGACTGGGGCGGCGTTTTCTTAAATTTTGCCATATTTGCACTTATTGTAACTGTAACTGTGCTACTAGTTAAGAAAAACAAAAAGACAATCACAATAAAAAATTTTTCAATGCCTGTTATTGTGCTTGCCTTCACTATCCTTTGTTGGTCTATGGGGCTAGGTTTATACGAAACCCAGCAATTCACACTCTCAGGGGCAGAAGCAGGGCAATCTGAGATTGAAAGCAGTGATAAATATTTGTGGGACAATTTTCAATTCAAACTTGATGCCTTCAAAAAATTCGGGAATTATGGATTTTATACAAAGAGTGTCCTCAACCTTATATTCAATGGAGATGCTAGTGAAGACGATATTGAATATTATCAAGATTTTATAGATGCAGGCTATCAAGCAGAAAATCCAGACGCTCCATTATATGGTGATAATTTGATTGTAATCTTGTGTGAAAGTATGGACTGGTTTGCCATTGACCCATACAACACGCCAACATTATATTCTATAGCCACTGGCAATAATTCAATATCTTTCACAGGCTTTCATGCTAGAAACAGAACAAACAACAGCGAAGGCATAGTCTTAAACGGTTCAACGCCAAGAAATATTTCAATCACTGAAGCGTTTGAAAATGGTTATAATTTTGACTATGCTCTTCCTAAGCTTTTTAAAGCCACTGCTGCTAGTGAAGATATTGTCACCACCTATGTGCATCAAAATACTAGAGAGTTTTATAATAGAGATGTAACTCATATTGACGGTTTAGGTTTTGATTATATGTATATGATTGAAGATTACACAGGAGCGCAACAACAAGAAGGTTGGGGTAAATGGGTGACGGACTTTGATTTTACATCAAACCTAATGGACTATATCTTACCAGATACTGACAGATTTATGACGTTTATAGCTACTATGTCAACGCATGGTCCTTATACTTACAGAAATCCTTACTATGAAGAATATTATCAAACTTTTGAAGAAAATTTTGAGCAGTATTCTGTATGGCTTAAAGAAAATACTCCATTCACAATACCTGAAAATGAAAGCGATTATCAGCATTTCTATTATTATAAATCAGCCTTTATTGACCTTGACCGCACAGTTGCCAACTTGATAACAGAACTTAAAGAGCGAGGACTAAGCGATAACACATCTATAGTTCTCTTTGCCGACCACAATGCATACTATCATGATTTAAGCTTGAAGGTTAAAGGTATTGAAAAGGCAGATTTTCAAGACACCTTTGCATATAATATTCCTTTTATGATTTACAGCCCAGCTCTAACACAGGGTGAAGGTCAAGTGGTTGATACTTTCTGTAACACCTATGATATTCTTCCAACCATTTGCGATATCTATGGGCTTCCATACAATTCAAACCTGCTATATGGATTCTCTGTATTTTCAGACGAAATAGAAAACTCTTTCTTTGCCTCTCACCTAAATGGAATGTTCACTGAAGATATCTATAGTCTTAATATAAGTGATATCTATATTGTAGGCGATGATGTGACAGATGAAGATATCAAAAGATTTAATGAAAACGCAAATAGATTTTTTAAACGCCAGGAAGAACTTGAAATAATCTATGGAAATGGCATCAACGGAACAATAAAACTTGGCTCGCAATACGCTTAAAGTTCAATAGGTTTTTATATGCGGTTTTAATAAATTTTTACAGATATAAATCATAAAAATATGTTTACTTTGCCTAGCAGTGCGACTTTTGAAATTCAAAAGCCGCAAAACGCTTTTTAAGCGTTTTCACAATCATGTGAATGATTGCGGCTGCTAGGCATTTTTTATGCTCCACATTCCACAAAAACCGCAAATTTATTAAACATAAAACAATTTTTAAGAATATATAATGTTATGTTCTCAAAAATTTATTTAAATAGCAAAAATTTAATTCAAAATGTTGAAAAAATAGAAGAAATTGCAGGGCATAAGATTTGCGTGATGATAAAAGCAAACGCCTACGGACATGGAATGAAGGAAATCCTGTCAATTTTAAATGATAAAATTGACTATTTTGGCGTGTCCAATCAAAGCGAAGGGCTACTTGCCAAGAGATATACCAAAAAGGATGTGATAGTCTTTGGTGCATGTGAAGATTATAAGGTATGCATGCAAAATGATGTTTCTTTTGCACTATTTTCATATTCAGATGCAAAAAAGATAGTAAAAACAGCAGAAAAATACCAATTAACGCCCAAAATGCATCTATGCTTAAATACAGGCATGAATAGATATGGCGTTAAAAGCGAGAAAGAACTTATAAAGGTAATCACATTTTTGAAAAAGAAAAATATACCACTTGCTGGCATTTATACCCATTTTTCTTCTCTGACAACTGATAGAGACTACACTGAAAAACAAAAAGAAAAATTCTTTAATTTTATCAAGCTAATTCCAAAAGAGTGGCATACTATAAAGCATGTGGGTGGCGGTCGCAGCATCTTTGAAGGGCTTGACGTCGATATGTTTAGGGTAGGTCTTGAAGCATATGGCTATGGCAATGAATTTGTCAAGCCCGTCCTTTCGGTTGAAAGCACGGTTGTAGATATTCAGCAGGTCTCTAAGGGCGAGCATGTTGGCTATCTATGTGGCTATACCGCCGAGAAAGATATCACCATTGCTACTATTCCGCTTGGCTATGGTGACGGGCTGCCACGAAAACTATCTAATAAACTATCTGTTACAATCAGGGGGAAACAAGCTCAGTCGACGGGGAATATCTGCATGGACACCTTTATGGTTGACGTTACCGACCTTAATTGCAAGTTAGGCGACAGTGTTATGATAATGAATAACGCAAGCACACTTGCTCCACTTATTGAAAGCACCGAATATGAAGTGCTCACAAATCTTTGCAAGTTCAGGGGTGAGCGAATTATAGTTTAAAATAAGCAATGCCTTTACAAATAATAAAAAGTATGCTATAATTATGGCATGGAAGAAAAATACAAATTAAGAGATGAAGCTAAGGAAGAACTTAGAGACTCAATTCCTAACAATATAAAACCAGAAGACCTAGAGATTGATGAACACATTGACGATAAATACACAAGCTCAGTCTTTGCACGTTATAAAAACGGAAATTCAAAAAACAAGTGGTTTCTGTGGTCTGGCTATTTGTCAGTAGTCTTTGGCGTGCTTTGCGTAATATCAATGGCAATCTTGGGCATTGTGTTTGCCGTTAGAAGTGGGGACCTTCGCCAAGACACAACCTATGACTATGATGGCAATCGAACAAAGATACTTATAAGTTGCATTATTGTTTCAGTCGTTGGCATAATTGGTTTTATAGTTGGGCTGAAAGTTACGAGTTTTGCAAGCTACAGCCAAGAAGAACTTATCGACCATGTATGGCTCATTGTTGGCGTGGCAATCCTGCAATTTTTCTTTGGCGGATTTATCTTTGTTATTTTAACGATTGTAGGCTATTTCGTTGGCATCGGTTCAGACTATGGTGCAATATATTACAACCGTATAGACAACTCATCAGAGCAATATCGCAAGCTTAAAGACGCAAAAAGTTTATATCAAAATGGCGTTATAGATTATGACGAATATATGCGTCTCCGTCAAGAGATTTTAAGAAATTCTGACATAAATAGTTGGACATAATGTGTTTTTTCTTTTATTTTTAAGTTTACAAAAAATCCATATAGAATTTTTCTATATGGATTTTTTATAATATTGAAAAGAAAAGTTAGAAGAGCAAAAGAAAAAATTTATTGAAGTGGAACCATCAGCATTTAGCGTTATAGACCCACTAACGATAAAAACGAAATTGATGGAACAAATAAAACTAAGCGTTATGGATATACTTGACGATAAAAAGTGGCTAAGCCACAAGCCTGACGCTTGGCGACAGACCGCTGACGCGGGAGTGAAAAGTGAAGAATGAAAAGTGAAAAGTTGCACAAGGACTTATCCACATACCAGAACTGATAAACCCGGCATTATAGAAACAGTGGACGACAAAAAGTGGCTATGCCACAAGCCTGACGCTTGGCGAATGTCCGATTAGTAAATTAAAAAAATAAATTTTATCTCCGCTCTCAAATCATATATTTAAAAAATACAAATTTTAAAAAAAATTTGTTAAAATTACTTGACAAGGGTTGCGGGGGGGTAATATAGGCACAAAAGGATATTAAAAAAGGGTGGAGCGTATGAGTCTAAAATTAAAATTGTCAATATGTTTTATAACTATCTCGCTTATATTTTCTTTAATGGTTATAGGAGTGTGGGCAAGTCGAAATGTAGAGATAAACATTGGCGGCTCAGTGTCCTATGAAGTTGAATACAATGTGATAGAAGGTTTCACATTTTCAAACACAGCAGTGGCTTCTTATAGCGGAAGCGAGACTAACGTAGTAATTCCGAGTTCCTATTCCACAGTGGTTGTGGATGGCGAGACCTTGTATATAGAAGGTGATGACTATACAGTCAGATCGGTTGGCTCTAGAGCATTTTATCAAAATACCACAATCACAGCTGTAACTCTTCCTAGCACAATAACATCAATAGGTTCATCAGCTTTTTATGAATGCTCAAATCTTCAAAGCATAAACTTTCCAAGTAATTTAACAACTATCGGCTCATCAGCATTTAACGGCTGTTCATCATTGCAAGAAATAAATTTGCCATCACGTTTAACGTCTATAGGCACCGGAGCTTTTTATGAATGTTCAAGCCTTCAAAGCTTAACCCTTCCATCAAGGCTAACAACTATCGGACAGTCAGCATTTGGTTGGTGCTCAAGTTTGTCTGGAAATTTAACAATACCATCAAGCGTGACGTCAATAGCCTTATGGGCGTTTACTGCTACAAATATCAGCTCGGTAACCTTTGCGAATAATAGCAACTTGACGGATATGGGTATGGCAATATTTATGGCTTGCACCAACCTGACGAGCGTAGACTTTGGCGATAGCAACAGCATCACAGAGCTAGGGACAAACACCTTTCAAGATTGCACAAGGCTGCAAACGGTAGATTTAGGTTTAAATAGCAAAATCACTGGCATTCCAAGTTGCATGTTTTGTAGATGCACTAGGCTAAGACAGGTATATAATATTCCTGATACAATAGAAACTATAGGGCTAAATTCTTTTCAAGACTGTAGTTCTCTAACACTACTTGATTTTGAGAATCCTTCAATTTCATGGGAAGTTTGTGACGAAGAAGACTTCTCTACAGATATAATCACAATAACAGCATCTGAGTTTAGTGGCAATTATATAACATTGCTGTCAGACACATACAGGCTTTATTATTGGAGAAGAGTGTAATTATAAAAAACATAATTAAACAAAAAAATTCACTAAATCAAATAGTGAATTTTTTTATAATTTTATTCGTCGGCGTAATTGTTAAAATAACCGGTTATCAACACTATAGGGGTGCCTTTATCCCCACTTCCACTTGTAAGGTCAGCAAGTGAGCCAAGCAGGTCAGTGTAGCGTCTTGGAGTGGTTCCAAGTGAAACGTTTTGATTTTTAAGGTTTTTGCTCTTTTTATTTATTATTTCTTTGATGGCTTCTTCTGCCGCCTTACCTTTAAGGTCTCCAATTTGATTGTCAGCCACATATTTAAGTTTTATTTCATTAGGTGTTCCTGTAAGCCCACTTGTGTATGCAGGTGAAACAACAGGGTCAGCAAGCTCCCAAATGCCACCAACAGGGTCCTTAAATGCGCCGTCACCATACACCATGCATTCCATTTTAACGCCGCTAACTTCGCATAACCTTTTTTGCAACTGTTTCACAAAGGTTTTAGTATCTCTTGGAAAAAGTTTTAATTTTTCATCGGTTGAAAGGTTGGAGCCAAGCACGCCAAACTCTTCGTTATAGCCGCTTCCGTTTATGGAATGATTGAGAATTTCATCAAGAGTTATAACCTTTTTTGCTCCACGTTTTAAAAGTAAATCTTTATTTCTATGTCGAGAATGAATGTCCGCAGAAATAACTTTCTTTGTATATTTAAGAATAGTTGTTGGGTCATTTGAAAGAATTATTCTGCAATTTTCACCGCAAATTTTCTTATAGACGTCAATGTAATCAAGTCCAGTGAAAGGGTGTTCAATCTTTCCAACAAGCTTGTAGAATTGTTTTTCAGTATAAGTTTTGTTAAAGTTTGTAACACCTTTTTCATACAATTTATCTATAGATACAAGCGGATTTCCAACTTCGTCAAAAGGATAAGAAAGTTGAATAATCAAATTGTCACAGCCCCTAGCAATACCTTTTAAAATATTTGAAAAACGATTTCTTGAAAGGATGGGGAATATCACGCCAACCGTGCCTTCACCCATTTTTTCACGCACGTCCTTTGCAATGTCATCAACGGTGGCAAAATTTCCTTGACTTTTTGCAACTACCGCTTCAGTCACAGCCACGATATCTCTGTCTTTAAGTTTAATTTTTCCTTCTTTAACAGCCTTCATAACGCTATCACAAGTTATTTCAACAAGGTCATCTCCCGGTCGAATAATTGGTGCTTTTATACCCCAAGAAATAGTGCCAATATTTTTCATAAAAAACTCCTTATGAAGATATGATAGCATAAAAAAATTAAAAATAAAAATAAATTGAAAAAATAAAAATTTTATTTATAAAAAAATAAAAAGGTATTGAAAAATTTTAATAATGATGGTATAATAAAAATAAGTTAAATAAACAAAATAAATTTAAAAGGAGAAAAGATTATGTGGCCATTCACAAAAAAGAAAAAAGATAAGGTAAAGGGAAATAAAAAGGAAGAACAAAAGGCAGTAGAAACTAAACAAGAAGTTGAAACTGAGAAAGAAGAGACTACAAAAGAAACCGAAACAAAAACAACAAAACAAACAAAAAAAGCGGAAGTAAAAACAGAAGAAAAGAAAGCTTCGGAAGAGCCTAAGGCAGAAGAACAAGAAACAGAAGAAAAAACAAAAAAATCTGTCTATAGAGTTGTTTTTGACAAAGAAGATAAATTGTGGAAGATTAAGAAGGACGGTGCCGCAAGAGTTATCGACAGCAAAAAGACCAAAGAAGAAGCTCTTGCAAGGGTTCAAGAACTCAGCAAAAATCAAGATACAAAGTTTGTAGTTTATAAAAAAGACGGAAAATTCCAAAAGAAAGCCAATCTAAAACTAAAAAATGATAGCGATAAAGATTAAATGATTTTTTAAAAGGGATGTCACAAGACTTGTCTTGTGATTTTTCTAGTATATAAGGAGAGCTATGGAACAATCAATTTTTAAAAGTAAAGATGGAATCATTGTGCTATACGAATATATCCCAGATATAAAGGGTGTAGTGATGGAACTCCATTTTAAAGCGGGTGGGAATAATGACCCAATAGGGAAAGCAGGTCTTGCTCATTTTTGCGAACACGTTTTAATGGGCTTTTCAACTAAGAGACATTCAAGGGAAGAACGCACAGAGCTTCGCAGAAAGTATCAATATTTCAATGCATCTACGTCTTTTAGCGAAATGACGTTTATTGCTTGTGCCACCAACAAAGAGATAGACGGAGCAGTGGACATTTTAACAGATCCGTTTGACGGAATTATATATTCACAAAAGCAGTTTGAGTCAGAATCTAAAATTATAAGTGACGAAATAAGCACAAGACGTCAGACAAATGGTGGACTTTTAGCTTTAATTTTAGATAAAAATCAAGCAAAGAATAAAGAAATTCAAAATCATGAGTATTCACCTGCGGGCAGCCTCGAAAGCCTTTCTAGAATAACTCTTAATGATATAAAGAAATTTATTTACACCTTTATAAACAAAGAAAACTTGATAGTAAACGTTGTCGGCAATATCACAAAGGATGAAGTGGAAGCTTTAATAGATAAATATATTTCAACTAGAATTAAGCCACTTGGCAAAAAGGGATTTTCAAGACTTGATAACTTAGGCGACAAAGGCCCGCATTACTATTATTCAAAACCTTATGAAAAGGGTAAAGGGCTTATATGCCTTGACTACAAATTAGAAAAGCGAGAAAAAACCGCTTTTTACGATAGACGAAATTCTGCAGTCAATGGAGTTGTGTCAGGCTTACTTAATGAAGTTGCGTTCAATTTTTTCAGGCAAAAACAAGAGCTATGCTATAGTTGCTCGGCAAGAATAACACAATATGTTGATACAACTTACTTTTCATTTAGTGTTAATTGTGCAGAAACAAATCTGGATAGGATAATAGAAGTTTATCATGAGTTTATTTCTTCAATATTTAATGAAATCACAGAAGAGCGCTTTGTTAATAGAATAAATAAAAATATTGGGGGAATAAAATTTGACCAACTTGGAATTTTTAATCAAGCAGATAAAAATTATAGTGATTTTGATAGATTTGGAGAGCTTCTAGGCGATCAAGAATATGACTATTATGAAAATCTTTATAAGTCAATAACCTATCAAGAAGTGATTGACAAACTTAAACTTATTGCTGGTAAAAAACCTAATATGGTTGTTATATCAGAAGATGGAAAATATGCAGATTTTGATTATAACGACTATTGCAATAAAATTAAATTAAAAATTAAGTAAAAACTTATATTAAACAAAAAAACGCATTAAAAATTTGTTTTTAATGCGTTTTTTGTTGTTATTTTAAATAAGAACCTATTTTTGTCCTCAAAACAGTGACTATTTCATCAAAAATTTCTTCAGGTGATTTATTTGCATCAAGCACATAAAATCTTTCTTTTTCTATTGATGAAATATAGTCGTAACCTTTTGCTACTGCCTTGTGAAACTCTATGCCTTCTTGCTCTATTCTATCAAGCCCTTCACTCATCTTAGACTTTCTTTTAAAGGCTTCTTCTGGTGAAATTTGAAGATAAAAGGTTAGGTCTGGCTTGACATCTCCAATAATCTTTTTTGTCAGGTCAAGTATGTCTTCACTGCTCATAACCTTTCTTGCCATTCCTTGATATGCAATCGTTGAATCATAAAACCTGTCGGCAATAACAATCTTGCCTTGAGATAGAGCAGGCTTTATGCATTTTTCAACATCTTCAACCCTTGCCGCGCAGAAGAGCAATAGCTCTGTCATAGGAAGTGGTTTGTCTATTTCATAGTTTAAAATAAGTCTTCTCAGCTCTTCAGTAAGTGGCGTTCCGCCAGGCTCTCTCACAAATATAAATTTATCTTTTTGAGAAAGAGTAGAAATATACTCTTTAAGTTTCTTGATTTGTGTGCTTTTTCCGCAGGCTTCTCCACCTTCAAATGATATAAAATAACCTTTGTTCATTTTTTTCTCCTTTGCAAAAGCGATTGAAAGTAAAATTTTAAAGTCTTTAAAATTTTTGAAAAAAGCGTTCCGCTTTTTCGCACGCTTTTTGCGTGCACTTTCAATCGCCGCTATTTCACGCTCCAATTTTTCTAATATAAAAGCTTTGTTTCCCGCTCAAACTTTCTCTAATCTGCATGCGGACTAAAAAACAAAATATCATTTATTATTCTTCGCATCCGCAGTCATGATGATGTCCGCAATGTCCATCACAATGCTCATCTTCACAAACATCAACAATTTCAATATATTTGTCAAGATTGTGTGCCTTATAAATATTTTCAGGCATCTGGTCGGTAGTGGTGTAGCCAGGTTCTGCAACAAGCACTTCAACAATGCGGTTAATGACAGTTGCACAAGTAAGCTCAGCCGTCGATGGTCTTTCAATCACAACTCGGGTTGTAGGCTCGCCTTCTATAGTCCAGTCATTGCAGTCATAGTCATTTGGCCCGTAAACCTTGCCAATGCATTCACTTACAATGGTTGTGCCTTCCTTTGTCTCAGTTGTAACAACAGCGCTAAGACCCGAGCAATGTCCTTTAGGAATGTTCATGTTAAGTGTATCAGAGTGCAAATCTTCTTCTGCAATCTGTGGCACAGAACGTTGAGTTTGTCTTGTCACATGAAGCCCAAGTTTAGCACAAAGCCAACCATTCACATTCCACATATAGCAAGGTGCAAACTTCCCAGCACTAATAAGTTTTTTAAGCTCTTCATCAGAGATATTCTCAGGGTCAGCAATTTCTTTTTTAAATTGAGCCTTAGTCAAGCCCACACCGTGAACTTTAGCAAGACTCACACCATAGTCTTCAACGTTATAGCTAGACCTACCTTTAATTTTAACAATTTTGTGAGTTGCTCCACCAATAACACTTATAAGGTTACCCCAGAAAACGTCTTGATAGCCGCTTCCGCAGATTGTGCAGCCAGTTTCTTTTGCAAGTTTATCAAGTTTTTTAGTAAGTTTTGGGTTGGAATTTTGTGCATAAAAGGCTTCTTCACAAGTAGAAATTGCATTCACGCCATTTTTAGCACATATTTCAAATGCAGGGTAGTTTTCAGCAAAAACGCTCGTTGTAGTAATGATTGCAATGTCAACATCATGTGTCTGCAAAAACTGGTCAAATTCACTTGCATCTTGAACTTTAACATTAAGTTTCTTGTCACTATCAATAAGCTCTGAAATATCCTTTCCAATTATATCAGGATTGATTTCAAAAGCACCAACAATTTTAACTCCTTTCTCTAGTGCATATTTGATTGTGTATTTGCTCATCTTTCCACAACCATATTGAACCATAGTAATCTTTCTCATATTTTAACCTCCGTTTT
>ERZ1090861.701-NODE-701-length-19544-cov-46.436195_pt1 | contig 19544 bp, 18 predicted proteins | sample MGYA00478482_ERZ1090861 | MGnify/ENA primary metagenome ERZ1090861 (study PRJEB33644, sample SAMEA5815744) | chicken gut metagenome | biome: Chicken; feature: Gastrointestinal Tract; material: Caecum | place: Ireland | collected 2019-01-01 | study: A study of the... | reverse complement strand
AAAACGTTCGTGTTCTCGTATGCCGTCTGCACGTCGGTGGCGGCAAAAGCGGACAAGTTACCTTGCCCGCCCATGACCGTACCGAAACACACAAGAAGTGCGAGCAACAATGCCGCAATCATAGCTTTCATGTTCCGTATCGTCATGTTTTGCCTCCTTATTCCTGCGTACCCGTAAAGATTATCTGCGAGGGATCCAGCGTCACGCCCGTTACCTCCGTGCCCACACTCAGAGCGATGTGGTAGACTATATTGCCGTTATAGGAGGATACAACGAGCATATACGGGTACGCATTGGCGCTTATCGCCTCTTCGGGAACAATGACCTCTTTGCCGGGATAGCAGCTTTGCAGCGCATACTGCAAGCTGAAATCTTCCGGGATAACGAGCTCGAAGTATGTATCCTGTTTATTCAGCCCGAAAGCCGCCGTTAAATCATCTTCTTTGGAATAGAGATAGCGTTCGCCGTCCACCGTGAAATCAAAGTCGCGTTCGGCGTTGGGTATCACTTTGACGTTATAGTCCTTCGGTTCGGAGTTCCCCGTGTCGAAGGTGTACTTTACGTCAAAGCGATGCGTATTTCCCTCTACGAGATGCAGTTTGCTGTCCGTCGTCAAAATCTGCTCGCCGTCGTACTCGACATAGAAGGTCTTGAAGTCCTCGTTGAAGCCGTTGGTAAAGCGGTAGATGACGGCAACGATTCCTGCCAGCAGCGCAAGCACAAGGATAACGCCTATGACCTTCGCCGCTGTCTGTCCTTTGCTCTGCATGGTTCACCTCCCCGTTAAAAAACTACATCAGGGCCGGCGGATACACTTGACACGGGAATATTCAGCGATGATTCGTTAAACTTCATTTTACTGACCGTTTCGTATGTCTCTCCGCCATATTCCGCAACTACTTTTACCTCGAAATGATAATCATCTATTTCGAGCGCCGCACGGATAAAGGGCGTGAGCGCGCTCGGATTGATATAATATACCTCCGGCGCCACAGCCGTGCGGAGTGAATTGCAGAGCACGTAGTAATAATCGATAACGGTATATTCTTCGGAAGATGTAACGCCCCCGCCGGATGAAGGGACAGCATCGGCTTTTGAAAGTGTACCGGAAGCCTCATTGAACAGCTCCCAATCTATCGCCATATTTGAATCCGTGAACACGGTATTCTCTGTTTTCAGCGCCGAAGCAAATACAGGGTTTATCTTGATATAATACTTGAAAGATATAGCCCCGTCTTCAAGAGGAAGAGAATATGTGTCCGATAGGCATACGCCGTAAGCCATTTTGTTCTTGGGACTATATGTTGTATTCGTATTGTACCCGGCCTGCGCCTTGTTGGGGAGATTTACCGTACTTGCAGAATCCATAGATGTCGAAACTGCACCTATTTGGTAATACTGCGAGTTATTGAACGAAATATAAGTTTCCGTACCCAGATACCTCTGGCTGTAATCTACGGTGCAGGTACCTTTGGCGGACGAATTGTCCCTGCTCGTTGCAGTAATTATTATCTGTTCCCCGAAAGCTTGCAGACACTCTGCCGTTGCCGTAAGCGCGCCGTCTGCCGTCGGCGTTACAGTTACATAATCTGTTACCGTTTTGCCGTCAGCCCAAGCGGACGACGCATTCGCCCAGGCGACAGACCAATCCACCGCCTTATTCAGCGCATCCGAAGGCTGTATTGTAGCCGTGACCGTCTGCGCGCTCTCCGCCAATGGGGACACGCCGTAAGCTTCAAAGTCCGCAGGCGATATCTTTTCCGACATTAAAGAAACGCCGTCGTTTATGCCGTCGTTTACGACAAGCTCGCCGCCCTCTTCCGTCTGCTGTTCCTCTTCCGCAGGTGGCTCATCTTTTTTGTCGAACCAGCCAAGAATAATTCCTGCAAGCATTACTCCTACGAGAATGAAAGCAAAGAGCGTCAATACCCATTTAACGGTGTCCGAACGCTTGTGTTCATAAAGTTCGTTATTACTCATAAAAACCTCCTCCTTAAATCACGACTTCCGTTTTGTCAAGCCCCAGCGAGAACACGGGCATCTCTACCGTTTCGGGATTGTAACGAAAGGAATAGTGCCTCGTGAACGTGGAATACTTGCCGGTAAAAGTTACTGTGAACTCTGCGATGGGCGTATCCGGATTTTCTTGTATCCAATCAATGAACAGGCCCATATACTTTTCATAGAGCTCGGCGTCAAAGTTCGACATGCCCACGCCGTTATAACTTGTAATCATCTCTATTGCCATCATGACAGGGTTATTGCCGACTATGAAACCGTTTCTCGTTATCTCCTGAAAGGAAAAAATCGGTGAGCCTTTATCGGCATTTGCTTCCCTCGCAAAGTTACAAAACAGGTCTATGATGTCCTGATTTACATCCGTTTGATCCTCGAACACAAGCCCGTATTCATTGCCTTCCGAAAAGAACGGCAGACAGTCCTTTATCGTATAGTCGGAAAACTGATATGTACGTTTCGCAGATTCATCGCCCCATTTAGCTTCCGGATCAGCTTCGTCTTCGGGACTTATCTGTACGCCCGGATTCAGATAGGTCTGATAATAACCACCCGCCCAGATGGTACCGTCCGACATTCCGTCTTTTAAGCCTTCAAAATCTGGTACGACCATATCCAAAAGAATCTCGTCCGAACCGAAATCCAAAATGTTCTTGTCCATCTCTTCGTGATAGAGGGCTGTATCCAGAATGCGGCGGGCATAATCCAGCGTGCACTCGGCTTTCGCCTCAGGATTCACACGGGAAGCCACCGTGACCTTTATCTGCTCGCCGAATGCTTTCAGACAGTTGACGTTTGCGGTCAAAGTTCCATCTGATGTAGGTGTTGCAGTGACATAATCCGTGACGGATTTACCGCTTGCCCAAGAGGAAGACGGATTGACAAACGATACGCTCCAATCCACGGCTTTGTTATCCGCCGTTTCGGGTGATACCGTTGCCGTGAGGGTAATGCCCTCGCTTGCGGTAGCAGCCTCCGCCGCAGTCGCCGTAAAGACCATTCTCTGCGGCATTGCATACGTCTTTCCGCTGACCATCATATTGCCTTTGTCGTCAATGACAGCCGCCTGTTCCGTACGTTCCTCAGACTTTTTCTCCTTCGGCTGAATAAACAACGCGCACAAAAGGCCGATAGAGAGAATGGCGACGAGTACAAGTGAAATAGCTGTGATAATCCAGCTGAAACGCTCTGTCAATGAATTGTCGTTATAGTTACTCATAAAACCTCCTTTAAAAAATATAGGGAATAGGCTGTCTGCGGTTTTCCCCGTAAACAGCCATCCCATTTGCGCAAACTTACTTCAACAGCATCTGAAGAAGCGTCTTGTCCGAATCGCGCGCGGGCTTGACCTTACAGGAATAAATTTCACCCGTTTCGGGGTCAACCGACGTTACCGCATAGGTGTTGCCCGTGATGACCCTTCCGTCCTCCGCCTTCATCTCAAAGGGGGTAACGGAGAGATCCGCTTCCATTGCATCGTCAAAGACGATATCCAGCACGGTGTATCCGCCGTTATCGGGCGGCTTGACTCCCGCCTTGACCTTCCTGCCGCGGACAACGCCGCTGACGAAATATCCGAAATAGGTTTTGCCGTTGCGCTCGAACGTTTCACGTTCGACTTTGATCACATTCTTTTCCATTTACTTCCTCCCTGAATTTAATTTCTGCCTCTGCGCTGCGAGATATCGCGCGCTTCCTGCTTGCTCTTGCCCTCGGAAAGGGCCTTTTTGTACTTATAGATGCCTGCATGGTCCGACTGTGCCTGCAAGTATCCCGAACGGATGCCTGCCTCGTAATCGGTGAGTTCTTTGCCTTCCTTGGGTCCGTGCTGGTGGACTTTTGCCTTACGCTCGTCCGCATAGCTCTTGGCACGCTTGGAAGGAATGTACCAGCGGCGATTGTTATATCTGCCGCCGTTGTCGGAATTATTACCGGAATTGTTGTTTCTGGGCATTTGTAACCTCCAAATGAAATTGCCCGTAACGCCGTTAGCTCAGCGTGTTTGTTGCCCGTGTTGCCGTTAGCAAAGCGAAATAAAAATATAAAGTTGTGGATATGTGGTAACGAACGCGCTTTTCGGACACTACGTCCCGTGCGAAACGATTGCGGTGAGCGGCCGCTCTTACACTTGCAAGTACCGCACGGGTTCTCGCCTGACTGTTCTGCGTTCGGTTACGCCGTTGTCAGTCGATGTACTTTCGGATGTACATCAAAGTGGGAATGCGCTTCCCGTTCTTTTCCTCATTATGAGGAAAGGCTGCTTCGTACTGCCTGTCGCGTTCGGGCGTGCGGCAATAGAAAGTGTCGCGGCTGCAGAGATATGCCCCGAGCAGCGAGTCGCGCCGGTACATGATCTGCTGGCGCACGATGTAGTATCTGGTACGGTAAACATTGGTCGATCTTTCGAGAAATTCGGGCATATCCCCGTCCCAATCGCCGCTATCCTCTTCCTCTTCTTCGCAGTCATCTTCCATATCGTCGTCAAAGGACGATACGATGTCCTCCGGATCTGCGTGCAGCAGAACGTCGAGGAAGTGCTTCATAAATTGTTCCATCAGGTAACCTCCGTTTCATTGAATTTGTTTTTGAAATAGGAGGGGAGCTGGCTGATGAGTTTACGGATATACTGCGGCGTATAGCTCAGTTCGTAGGCTAACTCTTCCTGCGTCTGACCTCGTACATACAGGCAGGCATAAATGTCGTACAGCCGCAGGGGAGCCACGCGTATGGCGCGGTTATACTTCTCCACAAGCTGACGGACTGCGGAATCGCCGATGGAATGACTTGCGTCATCCAGACTGGCCTTACGCGAATAGTAGTATCTGATTTCGCGCAGATCGTTTCTGACTTGTTCCGATGTTATCATTCGATTACCTCCTTATGATATTCGTGCCGAATACCGGAACGCTTTCAGATATGACCGCTGTCTTATCAGGTGCCGGCTCAACTCCCTTCACTATCACAAGGACAAAAAGTTTGAAGATGTGGCGGTCTGTATAAAAATTTTTCAATTTTTCTGCAAAATTTTTTTCAGGGCGGCCAACGCCCGTGCGATTGCTTTTGTAACGGAAGTTCTGTCAATACCGAGAGCGCGGCTTATTTCCGTGTGCGTTTTGCCGTTAAAATAAAATTCTGCAATCAAATACTGCTGCCGCTCATTGAGCTGCTTTATCGCTTCATGTAATCTCTCGACTCTCTCCACCCTTTCCTCGCGGTCTATCAGATCCGACTCCATATCAAGCAAGGAAGGAGCGTCATACCCGCTTTCACGCAAAGTCTCCAGGGATGTTTCATTCCCGGTTGGAGCGTTTCCTTGCATTGCATAGGGGCATTTACTGCAATCTTTCTTGCAGCGAACCAGTCCATATTTCTCAGCTTTCAGAACGCATCTCCAATTGCGCCGCTCTGCTCTCTGTTGCGTTCTTACCGGCCGTACATAGGCACGGTACACCTCTTCCGTTACTTCAACCCTCTGTCCGTTTACGATGACGTAAAACTGCTTTTGCTCTTTGGTTTCCATGAAAAATCTCCTTCGCCAAATCGCAATGCAGGCAAAGGAGAACATGGAAAGAGGAGCTTTTCGAGCCAGACCACTCGCTGAAAACAATAAGGGCATGGCAAGAAAAAGATACTTTCCGCTTTTCTTTTCAAAACAAGAAAAGCCGTATGTATCCCTTGCCCTTATTGCAAATCAGGCATTCAATATTTTTTTCGATCCTTTTATATCAGGGGATCAGACTGTTTTTGGCATAAAAAAAGAGGCCGGCGATAAACCCGGACTTCAATAAAGAAATCCGTAATTTATCGCCGACCTCACAGGTAATATCTTTGATCGCGTCGAACGATCTTAGCTGTCCGTATTCTGAATGGCTTTACAATAGCTCTGTTTCAGCTCGACCACTCTCTCCCGGACAACCGTTTATGATTCAGTTTAATCTTTTCCGTGCCGCGGATAACGCAGCTCTTTGGTAATCAAATACTTATTGTGTTTGCGAATCCGTATTTTCACGCCGCATACAGGGCATTGATATGAAATAATTCCGTCCTCCGTCTGATATATGGTATATGTATTCAGACAGTTATCGCATATTGCTATGTACGGGCGCGTCAGCTCTGCTAATTTCAAAACCGCACCCCTTCCTTATCATACAAATTAAAGCCGCATAAACAAGATACATTCAATAGGGGATATCCCGCAATGAATGTCCTTTCACATCTCAAAACAACAAACGGGGCTACGTTGCTCCAAAAGACTTTGCTTATGCTTTTATCGCCTTTGAAACATGTTTGGGAATCTTCCCGAAAGACAATTTTGAAAGCAGAAATTGCTGCACGTAACCGGATGCCATAAAGACAGCTTCACACTTGCAGCATTCTGCCCACCCTTCGGTTTCCTCCAGGTTTACTCCTTCGTTAATGTATCCGCAAACCGGACACTTCACATTACTGCGTTTCATTGATTTACTCACCTCCCCTAAATCACAAACATATGTTCGTGTGTATAGATAGATTATAGCACATAGAGGAGAGGATGTCAACCGTCAAATGTACAAGTAATATGACACATGGAAAAATTTTTGAGAAAAAAGCAGAGTTGTTTTTGATTTCACCCGTTTTAATCCTTCTAGAACCTAATCGCGCAATTCAATTTTAGAATTGATAACTTTAACAGAAGAAAGATTGCACGAGACAAGATATTCAATCAATTCATCTGCTTTTTGCCTTGATCTCGGGCCAATCGTAATGGACTTTATAACATTCGTCAAACCGAAAGGTTCAAGATTAAATTCATAATATTTACGAATGCGATTTCCAAAATAACCATACTTTAGTTTTTTTACTTGTTCGAATGAGGAAGTAGCATCAAGCCCCACCACCTCAAGAAAATCATCAAGAGAAAAAAATTTTTCATCTCCTAACGGAAGACCGACTGTTTTACAACCGCCATAATCTTGCCGGTAGATAAACCGAACTTCTTGTTCTAAAGTAAATTCCGGTCGCTTGATGAGTGCAAGAAATGTATTATATGTATCAGGTAGGATTGAATCTTTTAAACCATCGAGTTCCGAGTCAGCCCAACAATGACTCCTTATATATTGTTCTATCGACAGCTTTTGAATTTCCGGATCATACAATACGTTTGCAAAATATAAATGATAGGCTAATAGTTTATAACACTGATTGTTCGGCACACCATAATGTAAAAAATCAGGGTCGATACCGATAGCCACCCCCATGCAACCATCCGCGTAATTATTAAAATGGAAATAACTATCCGCATACGTAGTACAAGAAAGCGAATAGAAATTATGCGCAGGAAGTAATTTTGGAAAATCTTGTCCTAATAAGACTTTGCCTTTTTCACGAATCAACAACTCGGCATAGGTCATTTCATTTTTATCCATAGATGACCTTAAATCTGTAAGCCAAAAGGATTGATTTTTGATAATATTATATAAAGTTTGAAGACTTGTATAATGATAAACTAAATTACTCATTTTTGCTCTAAAATCACTGAACTCCGATAAAATTCTGTTGAAGTAAATACGCTAATAAACAATAAGCTAAAACGGACAACTCAAAATTTATTTCTTTTCATTTATTCTCTCTAAAGAAGCAACTGTTTGTTTCAATGTTTCTTCAGCATTAGTTTTCTTTAACTGGCATTCCCAAATTACTATCACGTTCCATCCCAGATTTCTGAGTTCATCATATTCACGCTTGTCTCTTTCGCTGTTTGCCGACAATTTGCTTCTCCAGAAATCAGCATTGTCTTTTGGCCAAACAAAAAATTTACACCCATGCATATGCCAAAAGCATCCATTAACAAATATTACTGTCCGGTACTTCCTGAGGACAATATCAGGAGAACCGGGCAGTTTTTTGACATTACGTCTGTATCGGAAACCGTGTGCGAAGAGATATTTGGCAACAAGCTCTTCTGGCTTTGTATTTTTGCCTTTGATGCGCGACATATTATAGCTTCGCGTCTTTTTATCATGAACATCCATTATTATTTTTCAGATAATTTTTTATCCAGGTTTATCAACTGAAAAAAGAAGCCTTCCAGCAATTTGACCGGAATACTGTTCCCGGCCATCCTTATAATTTTATCGCGGGGAAATAATTTACTGTGAATACGTTGTTCGGGATTGGCAGAAATCAATTTTTCATAATCCTCATCAGTAAATCCCATGAACAACATGCATTCCCGCGGAGTCAGATACCGAAATTTTCCTCGATTTTCAAGTCCGCTGTCAAAATAAATATTTCCGGAATTCGGATTTCTGTCTTGCTTGGTGGTAATCGTCCGGATAAAACTTTCTTCCGTATAAGTTCCGTCCTGATTATAGATTACAGGATTTTCTTCCCAGATCTTTCTTCTTGACGGAGTATCATTTGGCGTACATTCTACCGCTTCATTCCATAAAACTGAACCTTTGTCGTTTGTAATTCTTAAAAGATCCCGAACGGTCAAATCATGAAAGAAATCAGAATTTCTATAATCACTTACTATTTTCTCTTCATCAGTAGAGGCAAAGTAGTTATTGACGATTTTTATTTTATGATCGTTATCGCCAACATACACACTGAGCATAAGCAGTCTCGGACGATTTTGAGGGATTCCAAAATCTTTTGCATTAAGCTGATAATATCCGCTTATATAACCAAGCTCCCTGAGTTCATTTATCCAGGTAAAAAAATTATCTCGATGTCGTTCTGAAAGTAAGGTTGGTACATTTTCCATTACCAGATATCGTGGGAGGCGTTTGTTGGCAAGTTTCATTTCGGTCAATATACGTCCAACTTCCCATAAAAGGCTTGATCGGCTTCCGGAATTCTTATCTATACCTTTGTTATAATGGTGAAAGGCTCCGACATTTGAAAGGTCCTGACAAGGGAAAGAATATGTAAGTAAATCTGTCTGATCGGGCATATCATTGCCTGAAACTTTGCTGATATCAACAAGATTTGACGTCCGCTTTATTGCCGTATAGATACGTCTTAAAACTTCTTCACTGTATGCATGAAGCGTGGCCAATGACATAGACTCTTTTCCGTTGTTACTCAGTGTATAGCTTTTCAGTGCATCAAATAAATCTTCTTTATTTTTTTCTTTCGCCTCCTCAAGAATCGACGTGTCGTTATGAATAGCATCATAAGCGATAAATGCATGGATATCCCATTCACAAGTTGCCTGTACATCAATATCTACGTTGAGATTTTTCAATGCTTTTGCCTGACTGCCAATACCACTGAAAAGCTCTACAATTTTGTAGTGTTTACTCATATTATACTTTTATCCCTAGTGATTCAAGTTTATTTTTTATTTCAATTACATTTTTAACCATAGTCATGGTTTTAAGCGGAACTTTGCCGGAGGAGGTCTGAGGAATAACAGCTTTGCGCGCAAATTCGGCAGCTTGGGCGAGGTATGTTTTTTCAGCATATGACAGTGCATTACGTTCTGCTCCTGCTGTCAGCAATTTTTCCCAATATCCAGGCTCACAATCAAATAGCTGCATAACGAATTTTATGTCATTTGTATCCTTCTGCTCTTTTTGTACTGCAGCTTCTTGTTCTTTCATATATCCGACTGAAACCAGCTCATTCAGAAATTGTTGGGAAGGAGTATACGGAACAGTATCTCTGAATGTATTCCATGTTTCTTCTTTTTTGCAATACTCTGTTACGATCACGCCATGACTGTCACAAATAAAATCATTGGTCATTTTTGTAACAATTTCAATTTCACGCATAAATGCGGGGGACACGGCTTGTTTTTGCCAGATAAGATTCCAATCCAGTACATATCCTCCTGGAATTCCACTTATTATTTTTGCAATAGAATAGGGGACTATATCTAATTTATATCCGCCAGCCTTATACCAGAATCCCGTTTGTTTCTTTGCACTGTCTTTATTTGTTTCCAGATAATTATCGGTCGTTCTGTAAATTATAGCCGCACAGACACATTTTTTGAAGTAAAACTCATTAAATGTTTCTTTATTTTTGCGGAACTCATCACTGATTATTGCATTGAATTCTTTTATCACAAAATTCTTGCCTTTTGCAACAATATAGGGGCGCAAAGCCAATGTCGTCAGATACATCCCCAGCTGTTCTTTGGTAATGACCTGAAATTTCGGAAATTTCGCTTTGAATCTTTTAAGAGCATCTCCTTTAAGTTTGACCTGTTCCTGTTCGTAACGTTTTCTGGAACGCTCATAATACCATCCTGTAGGAACGGGATTATGGACAGGAGGGGCGAGACATTTTTTCGACATTTTTTCCATTGCAATATGGAAAGGATCATTTGAAAACAAATCTGCGGCGGTTACCCTGTTCTGACTGTTTGCATATTTTGCAATATCTTGAACCATCCGGTCATAAAACCGAACGCCGTTCTCGTCTTCTGTCTCTCTGTCATCAATAACAGTTAATTTCATTGGTACAAAAATACCATCAAGATTCGGGTTTGTTTTTTTAAGAACTGCTTCCGCAAGAGAGGCTGTAGTCTGTCCGCCGTTAATTATCTGCAAATCAACAATTTTTGTAATATATAACTGTCCGTTGACTTCCTTGACTTCCACATCAGCTGCGGTTGTTGCGATACCATTATTATAAGTAAAGAAATTTTCCGGCGCAGTATTGATTGTCTTTCTTATACCACTGTTTACGCTTTTGGAGCCTCCCGTTCCAAGAAAAGCGCGTACATTTCCCTCCAGAACTTTACTTCCGTGTTCAATATATATATCTGCAAGCAATTTACCAGGAATAATTGCAATATATGCTTCATACCCCAAATTTTCCCCGATATTTCCTTTTATACATGGAATACCAGGGGAAGAAAAATCTTCCTGGAAATCAATTACGATAGGGTCATTATTGGCAGATTTTTCTTTCTCATAAAAACGTTCCGGATACCAAAGGTTAATTTCAATAGGTTTACCATTAAAAGTATCCTTCTTGATTTTTTTGGTTGATCTTACAGATTTTTTCCCTTTTGATGTGGATATTTTTGTTTCAAGTAAATTTCTGTTAAGTAAATCCGTAGACAGTTCTTTATTGGTTATTATAAACATTTTGATTTTCAGAATCTGATCCGGATCATCAATCCCTGCAGTCATTCTGCGCTTTATCATTTTTGCAACTTTCAGCACATTATCCGATTCATCAAAATATTCTTCAATCTTTCCGTTACAGATTTCATTGAGGAAGTAATACATCCTCCAATACAGATCATCGACTCTTGACATGATCAGTTTTGAAGGTTCCATAACATCCTCAAAATCACTGATGAATAAAACCAAACTATGGTCGGTTTCGTCAAAACAATATCCGTCTGCTCTCATTACATGATTTCCGGAGCAACGTTTATCTCCGAAGCCAAGCCTTTCCGGATCCTGAATTTCATCATAATCGCTCAGCATATCCAGGGTACGGGACAGGAATTCATCCTCTGTATCAGAACCGCTGATTGCCGAATCAGCTCTCAATGATTCCATAAAATCTCTTTTGTATTCTTCGTAACCTTCCATATAAGTTCCCTCATCATTTAATTATATAGGGCATGATTTCAGTCAATAAAATATCGTATGAGACTTTTGTGATGGCACGCGGAACATCTGCGGAAGTCAGCTTGGGAAAATCTTTATTTACCACGTACCGGGTTTTGCTGCTCAGTTCAAAAACAAAATCGTCATAATAATTATTGTATTCATAACCCTGAATTGAAACTTTTGTCATGAATAAATCTTTATCTTCCTGAGAAGAAAACATCTTCAGGATTTCAAGCACCAATTTATTCAATGTTATGCCGTTATATTCTGCACTCATTTTTTCAAGAGCATAAACCACCAATTCGCCTTCATGATCGCTTGAAAGCTGTTCAAGTGAGGATATCCTTACGCACGGATTGCCACGGCTTATTGTCTTTATTTCAAACCAAGAATCGTCAATTGAAAAGTCTTTGCGGGTCAGCTCCTGTCCGCTCCAGCTTCGTAACGCGGCGGATAATCCTATCCGGACACTTAAATCATCCTTAAGAAAAAGAAGTTCACCTATAAGTCCCATTATTGCCGGTTCAGTCAATACAGCATTCCGTGAAGCAACAAACATTTTCTTCCACTGGAAAAACCTGTTTGTTATTGCTTTATATCCATCTTTTTCATTTGCAAGACCGCGTGTCTGCTCAGTAATATCCTCACAGAATTTATAAAATAAACCACTTACTTCATCATCCTTAAGAGAAAAACGTATGGTGTTGTATTCTGGTTTTTTATACTGTGTCACATCAATCGCAGATGTTCCGGACACTCTTATAGGTATAAAATGTGAACGAAGTTCAATAGATTTCCGGCCATGCTCATCAAGTCCTATAAATAAGTTAAGAATATGTGTGTTATCGATGCGTGAATAGTATGCTGGCCTGAAAAATTTTTCAAACATTTCGCTTATATTCATTATTCATCATCCCCCAAGGCAGTATCATCGCGCTCAAACCAATTATATATTTTATTTGCTTTATATCTGTTGGTTGTTTTGACAGCCTCATTATCATTTCTCGGTAACCCAAGCATAAATCCCACAGCAGGGGTTTGGCCCATTTTCTGGCGAAATCCATTAATCTGCTTTTCCTGATTGGGCTCGTCATCGTCAACCACAACATCAACAAAATAAATCATAAGGAGAGGTTTGCGATCCTTGATAAATTTAAACCACGTATCGGATGGATATGTCTTGTCTTTTGTAAATTCTTCACCCTTACGATTTCTGTAATCAATTCTGTAAAGACGTTTTGCCTCTTCCACAATTTCTGTTGCTGTTTTACCATTAAAATCAATAATTCCGGCAAGCCCATCATTGGGACCACCCATTTTACCGCGATGCCCGATATTAAGTCTGTCGGTATCTTTATCTACAACGCAGGTACGCTTTACACGATAAATCTCTCTCCCGCTCAGATTTACAGGCACGTTGTTTTCTCCGGTATTGGTACCATCCATGAAAGCAATATCAAAATAATCCACAGACGGATCACTAGTTCCGGTAAGAGATGAAATGATTTGATTGACATCAAATCCAGTGCTTACACTGAATCTTGATATTTTCAGCTTTCTGAGCAGCGGGATTATCAGTTGTTTAGGAATATCCTGTATAATATAGCGCCCTTTTTTTGTGAGAGGGGTGTCCTGCCTTTCAAAGCTATGACCTGTTTCAACCCATTCTGCAACGAAGTCTGATATTGCCTTGAAATTCTGCTTATGTGGCTCCGCAGAGAAATGAAGATATGGAGTTTCCACCATATTACCGAAATAACTTGAATACTCGTATTCATCCGTAGAATTTCTCATTTTATTGTAAGCGGTTATCTGCAGATCAGCAGAATTATTACGTACACGGATACCAAAATCCTTAGGACGTTGGCCGCGGTCACGCATGATAGCCATGTCCTCTTTGAGCTTGTCGGTTGCTGCTGCTATTTCAGCATACCATTCTGCAGATGACTTATGTATCCATATACGGAAAAGATCATCATAATTTTTCCTATAACCAAACCATCGGCCCATCTGCATAAGAACATCATAAGTAGACGTATTACGATAAAAATAACTGATGATAAGCCCTTCAAGAGTAAGACCTCTGGAAAGTGCGAGACCACCGATGGCTATAACCCTCAAAGAGTCGTTTTTCGGATACTCAAGTCTTTCAGATGATTTTGAGCTGTTTACAACTTTAATTTGTATGTTTTCTATAGAGGAAAACATTGTTTTAGCAATATCTTCCCACGTAAATTCGGTGTTCCGGTAATAGGTTTCCCAAACTTTATGGAGGCGACTGATAACAGGATCCTTCAAAGATTCGGGATCAGAAGATAAATTAAATTTAATTGATCTGTATGCTACCTGGTGAATATGTTCAACTTTTCCTTTTATATGACGCTGTACGTCAACAAATCTCGAAATATTGATGAGCATTGACCTGTGTGCAGTTTTATCCCCACGCAAATCGCGCAATGTGTTGGCAATATAAAAAGCATATATCGCATCTGTAAGACTCTCAGGGAGTTCGCCGCGCCACTCTTTTGTATGCTTGAACCAGAATGCCCAGCCATCGGCCTCCTCATATCCGGCATCTTTTATATATACAAGTTGAGAATGATAACGTCCGTCTTTGCTGAAAATCTGATTCGGGCCGATATAATTTGACGGCGTGGGCAGAGCAACAATAAAATCCTCCGGGAATAAATCCTGAGTTGTCATTTTTTCAGTGGTCTCAGGATCTATGAATACATTTGCAAATGGCGTGGCTGTAAAGCCCACATAATTTGCTTTTGTGAATACGCTGGCCAATTCTCTTATAAGCCTGTTGATTTTGGTGGGATCTTCCTTATCCTTGCTCGTATTGATGGATGCGTTATCTGCTTCGTCATCTATCATGAGCATGGGCATGTCGATTTTTTTCGTAACAGGATCAGCATTTAAGGTAACCAGCCATTTTGTAAGATTCTGCAACGTCTTTGTGTTCTTTTTAATAACAAAAACGACAGCATCGTTACTGCTGGCAAGAGATATAACAGTTTTATCTGTATCGCCGGTAAAATCTTTTACTCTTGAAGTAAGGGAAATTGCATTGATAGGGTTTCCGATTCCGACACCGACACGACGTCCGGATGTTGCTTCCGCAGACATATCAATACCAATAAATCCTTCTTCCACTCGTTCCTGGGTCTGCCTGCGAAGCGCTTCAATTGTTCCGGTAAGAAGAATAAATACCTTATACCCGGCGTCTGCGGCTTTACATAAAAAACCGATATAAGTAGAAGTCTTGCCTGACTGCACATCACCGATGATAAGACCTCTCTTGAAAAAAGGACGTTCAGCATGAGGATCGCCGATGTAATTCATAAGTTTCTGGTCGAGAGTATCATCGCCAAGCGTGCTTACTACATTCGGACTGAAATGCTGCGTATCAATCAGATAATCGCGGTATCTGGTCCAGAACTTCGGATCAATTTCAGATTTTCTGTCATCATACCATCTGCCTTGCTCATAATCATTGAGAATACTCTCTCCAGGGGTAGATCTTACCTGATATTTCCAGAATATTTCCCGGCTGATGGCAGCCAGTTCCTCTTCATCAGGAACAATTTTCAGAAAATCTGACGCTTTATTTATATACTGTTTAACAGCAGCCTCATCAAGAATATTTTCGGCTTTATCAACACTTATCAGTATGTCAACGGTACGGACGACTGATGAAATATTATCCCTGTTCACTGTTATTCCTCCATAAGCTTATTACGCAAATCAGGATATTTACTGAAGGGTTCTGACTGCATTATTCTGTCAATAGCTTGTTCACGTGTGTCACCGGAAACCTTTTGTGTAAGACTTATAAGAATACGTGCCTTATCAGCAATTTCGGCAATTCGTTCCTCATCGATTGAATCATCGACATTGTTTTTAGCCATATCCACATAAATCTGTTGAAAAGGAATCGAATTTTCTATCTCCTCCAAAACACTGTCAATATAACTCCAGACTTCATCATCAACTTTACTTTTTATAAGTTCAAAAATTAAAGAATCACGGTTTATGATATATTCTGTTTTGCCCCGGTTTTCTCTTATTTCCCATATATAATCAATTTTATCATCAATTTTTTTTATCCGGCCTCTGTAAGTTTGTTTTTTTACAGCTATATCCATCGCTTCATCAACCGCACGGGTCAGCCGCTGCTTTATTGAAGAAGGGATTTTAGCGTTTTGTTTTTTTATATCTATTCCCCAAATGTCATCAAGAGTGTTTGGAATATCAACTTTAATGCGTGCATATTTTGTAAGTTCATCACGGTGTCTCCCAAACCATGTCCCCCAGACGATCAATCTTTCATTACGATAAATATAAAAACCTTGTTTCGCTCTGTAATTTTCAATACCACCGGATAATTTCTTATCCTCGCTTGTAAGATCTTTTTGGAAGGGCAAAACGTAGGGTTGAACCGTTACCATCCGTTCTATTCCATCTTTGTCCTTGATGGGGAGTTGAAACGGGCGCCGCGCATCTGTTTTTTTATGATGTTCCAAAAAAGGATCCATCCCTTTTAAAGCGAAATTGTTGATTTTTATAGTAAGTTGGTCTTTTCCTGTTTTATTAAGAAATCTGTGAAAAATAAGGGAAAGATAATCAGCAGTGACAGATTCGCACTCCATTAACTCAGAATAAACATTTCCAGAGGATTTGCTGATAATATCAAAATTTTCCCAAAGTACTATGGTACCACTTTCTCTGTTGTGCAAAAAATCGATAAATCTGATATTTTCAATTTCATCCTGGGAACATTCAATCATTATCCAATCTTTTTTTTCTTCAACAATATCAAGATCCCAGATACACGCAGAAATAATGCCATTCTTTTTACTGGCAACAGTAAGTTTTCGGCATTGAGAAAGCGAAGCAGCTTTCAATCCTAAACCAAATCTGCCAAGATCATCTTCATTACGATTATTACGCTTCAAAGCGCTGCCGTATTTCATTGCATCAAACAGTTCATCTTCAGACATCCCCGCGCCATTATCACATATCGCTACAAATATTCCGGAAGGATCTACCGGAAATCTGACTTCAATCAGATTGGCTTTGACGCTTATACTGTTGTCTATAATGTCTGCCACCGCAGATTCAAAGGAATATCCTATTGCACGCATAGATGACATTAACACATCTGCTGTTGGCTTATTTTCTCTGAAACGTTCCATCGTTTTTCCCCTTGAAAATTTATGTGATTTGGTTCAATAATTTTTCATAATTGCTTGTAGATACAGTGCTAAAAATTCTTTGGTTTTTTGCGGTCCTGTTACCCTCAACTTATCCCCGAAGGAACAGCACCAACCGAGGAAGACGGGGCTTAGCTGTACGGTCGCAGAAAAGCTGAACGTGTAGTCGCTGCGGACGCTCAGGCGCGTATCAAATCCGAACTTATCCAGCACGGTGTCGATGAGAGAGTTGTCCGCCTCAAAAGACACTTCGCATTCCTCGCCTGTGAACATTCCAAACAGCTGCTTTTTATGCTTTTGGATAGAGCAAAGCTCCAAAAGTTTTGACGGCGTAATATTTTCAGATGAGACTTTCACCTCCGCCATTCGGTCAATGCGGTAGTGCGAAGGGTTGCCATGTTTATCATCATAACAGAGCAGATAGTATTTATCGTCAGAAAAGATGGTCGCAATGGGGTTGACTTTATAAACTTTATTCTCTTTGCGGTATATCCTGCGTTTATTCGTATCGTAATCGAAATACAGATACTCTATCTTCTTGCCCTGTTCAAGCGCCTGCGTGATCGTTGCGACGGTATCGTAAATATCTTCGTTATGACTCTTGACCGTATTGAAGGCAACGATGTTCTTTTTAATCGCCTCTGCCTTGCGGCTGCCTGCAAGTTCGGCAATCTTATCGACGAGCAGCGCTGTCTTCTCTTCCGTCACAAAGGAGGCTGCCTGCACGGCATCCATCATGATCTGAATTTCCGCCATGCTGAACTCACGATGTTCCACAAAGTATTCGTTGGTCTTACGGCGGATGCAGTTGATCTTATAGCCGCTTTCGTTGAGCGCCTGAATGTCAGCATAGAGCGTTCTGCGGTCGCACTTAATATCAATGAACTCCAACCGTTTCAAAAGCTCGACGGAACTCATGGGGTGCGCCTCGTCCGTTTCCTGGCGTAAAATTTCCCATATCTTCAATAGCTTAAGGCGTTGTCCTTTCTCGACCGGCATAAACCTCTCCAATTTTATGATAATACATTTTAATTATAGCACATCTGAACTCATTTGTAAATAGTTAGTTGTACAAATAATATGACTTTTGCTTAGATACTTTTACTTTTTTCCTTTCGGCAAAGGGTTATTGCGGATTTTTGCCTGCTCCGTCAAGGACGGGAAAATATCGTAGAAAAAAATACCCGTCACATGTGTCTTTATAAGGACATATATGGCGGGTAATTCTATGCAACAATATTTTCCGCGCGTAAGAACAAACAATGAACGGACAGATCTGCCTTATCCTTGATGGCGCGAGCAAATCCGCTTTTTTGTGGTTGCCGAAAGGCAAAACTAACCGAGGAGGTAAACTCATGAAGGACAGATCTTTGTCCCTGAATTACGTACCGAGTTGCTATTTCATCAACACCAGTTGCGGTTTTGGGTAGAAAAATGCGCTATTATTTTCCTGATAAAAGTTGTATAGTAAAAAAGCCAAGAAATATCAATCGTACTATACTACTTTGATTAAGACAGAAAAAACTATAAGGCGGTACCGCCATGACCTATAAGCAGATACAAAAACTTATGGGCTTGGTGCAATATGCCCCGGAAGAGGAGCAAAACGAACTTGCTACTCTTCTTGCCAAAGCTGCGTCCACAAAGAATGTTCAGCGTAAAGTTACGGACGGAAATAAATTAGCGGAACGCGGCTCAATCACTTTTACCAAAAAGGAGTTATCGCAAATGTCTGATGACACGAGAAAACTTTTTATTTACAATAACAACATTGTCCGATACCGTTTTCATAACGGAATATACCATGCACGCTTCCGTCGTGACGGATACAATATCGAAGTTGCATCGAAAGACTTTGATATGATGAAAAGCAAGTTTTTCGCCGCATTGATGGAGCAAACGACCAACAAACCCTCTAAAAAGCCGCTCATGAAAGATTTCCTCATGCAATGGCTTGCCGAGAAAAAACCCACACTTAAAGACGGTACATATAAAAGCTATGAAGGTTTAATCAAAACAGAGTTGATACCAAACCTCGGAGAAAAGCATATAGACCAGATCACCCGAAAGGAAATTCAGGAATATCTGTTCCGCATCGTGGAGCAGGGGAAAAACCGAACTGCTCAGAAAGTAAGGCAACTTCTCGGCGCCGTATTTGCACTTGCCGTGGAGGACTATGATTTCAAAAATCCGATGACCAAAATCAAATTGCCTCATTATGAAGTCAAGAAAGGCTCCCCGCTGTCGAAAGCGGAAGAAAAACAGCTCATCGAATTTTGCAATAACAATCCGCACTTATGCGGCATCCATTCGTTGTTGGTGCTGCTATATACAGGAATGCGTCTGGGTGAGCTTGCTTCGATGAAAATTGAGAGCGAAAACAACTATACCTTTATAACTTGCGAGACGGAAAAAACCAGAAAAGGCTATGCGACAATACGAAGGCGAATTCCCATTTCGCCTATGTTCCGCAAAGTCTGGGATATGATCGATTTTGAAAAAGCAAAAGCGGCTTCCAGCAAGACGTTGTCGGACACCATAAAAAGGGTTTTTCCGGAAAGACACGTTCACGAACTTCGCTATACCTTTATCAGCCGTTGCAATGTGCGCGTTCAAAAAGGAAACTATAAAAAAGTAATCACATCAAAACAGCCAATTCAATGTAATGTAAAACAAAAGCCGTCGTATGTTTGATATGCACCCCAAAAGTTGGACAGACTTTTGGAGGTGCATATTTTAATGTCAA
>ERZ1090861.699-NODE-699-length-19623-cov-7.914197_pt1 | contig 19623 bp, 15 predicted proteins | sample MGYA00478482_ERZ1090861 | MGnify/ENA primary metagenome ERZ1090861 (study PRJEB33644, sample SAMEA5815744) | chicken gut metagenome | biome: Chicken; feature: Gastrointestinal Tract; material: Caecum | place: Ireland | collected 2019-01-01 | study: A study of the... | reverse complement strand
TCGTGGGCTCGGAGATGTGTATAAGAGACAGGGCTTCAACAACGCGCGTAGCACCGAAGAGGAGGCGGCCGCCTATCTCGAAGCGATGTTTACCGCCATCGCCGCGCGCATGCCGTACGTGACGATGGTCACCTATTTCAAACTGTTCGACGTGGCGAAAATCACCTGGACGGGCCGCATCAGCCGCTACGGGCTGTTCTACGACCCGAACGACGATCGCTCTTACACCGCCGAAACGGGCGACGACCTGCAATCGAGGCTGACGCCGGGCGCGCCCAAACGGCAGGCCTATGCTTTTCAGAAGGTCGCGGGCGGAAACGGAGATCTGACTGTTTTGGTGGAAAGCTGACATGAAAATACACAACAAGATTCTGGCGGCGGTGTTGGCCGCTCTCCTCGGTGCGGCCGTGCTTTTGGGCTGTGCCGGCTGTGCGGAAAATTTGGACGTGAGCGGCGGCATCGGCGATCAGGCCTGGCTGTACGGCGTGTGCTATGCCGAAAGCGAGCGCTCTTACGATCCGGACTATGATGCGGAGGCCGAGGTGCAGCTGATGGCCAATCTCGGGGTGAAGACAGTGCGCACCTGGATGCAGATCCGCGACCTGCTCGTCTCGCCCACGCAGATCAACGAGGCGGCCTGCGCGGAGGCGCACGCGCTCTTGGCATTGTACGCGCGCCACGGCATCCGCGCCGTCGGCGTGTCGCACACCAATTTCAACGCCGGCACCAGCCAGTCCGGCAAGATCGCGCGCGACCCTTCGGCCGGGAGCGAGTATGTCGCCTGGCTCGAAGATTATTACACCGCCTGGAAAACGCTCGTCGCCGAGTTCCCCGAAGTGGATTATTGGGAGATCGACAACGAGACGAACAACAGCGTCTTCATGAACAACATCTACGGCGAGGCGATTTTCAACCAGGACGAGATGGCGGCGATCTCCACCGATCTGTTCTATTATGCGTCGCGCGGGATCCACGAGTCCAACCCCGACGCCCAGACGGTCATGGGCGGGCTGGTCGGGTTCCAGTCCGGCCGGATCAAGACGGCGCTCGAAAGGATTTATCAGAACATCCAGAGCGGCGGATACGGCTATTTTTACGGGAGAGAGCCGGCTGAATCTGCCAGTACCGAAGCGGACGATTATTTCCAGATCGTGTGCTGGCATCCCTACATCACGGGCGCGTTCAACCGCACGGTGTTCCGCACGCTTAACGATGAAATTTACGAGGTTGTGCTCGCCTACGAGGGCAAGCACAAAAAGGTGATCTTTTCGGAGATCGGCTTTTCCAACGAAACGTATTCGGAAACGCTCGCTGCGCGTTACATCACGGAGATGTTTTCGGTAATCGAAGAGGAGATGCCGTACGTCGAAAGTGTTCTCTATTTCAAGCTGTTCGACTATGCCGATCCGTCCTATTGGACGGGCAGCTATTCACGTTACGGTCTGTTTTACGATCCGAACCCGGATCGTTCGTATACGAACAATGAAACCGACGATATCGTGACGCCGGGCGCGCCCAAACCGCAGGCGTTTGCCTTTCAGCAGGCGGCGGGCGCCGCAGGCGATCTGACCATCTTACAACCGGCATAGGAGGGGCTTATGAAGTACGTCGGCAACGAGGGGGCTGAGGAAAAGCAATACGATTTTGTCGTTATCGGAGCCGGCATCGCAGGCATGGCGGCAGCTATCGGCGCCGCGCGGCACGGCGTCCGCACGGCGCTCATCGGCGACCGGCCCGTGTTGGGCGGCAACGCCTCTTCGGAAATCTGCATCCAGATCAACGGCGCCTGCTACAATTCGCGCTGGTCGCCGAGCGTCTACGCGCGCGAAACGGGCATCGTCGAGGAGATCAAAAACAGGCTGTTCCAGTATGCGGGCGGCTCCCCCGAAAAGGGAGCCGAGCACGACGCCGCTCTCTTCGATATGGTCTATGCCGAACGGAACATCGACCTGTATCTGAATACTCTGGCGGAAGGGGTCGAATGCAAAGGGAACGAGATCCTTTCCGTCGAATGCGTTCAGCTTGCGTCCGAGCGGCGTTTTTTGTTCCGCGCGCCGCTCTTTGCCGACTGCACGGGGGACGGCACCGTCGGCGCGCTCGCGGGGGCGCGGTTCATGCAGGGCACGGAAAGCCGCGCCGAATACGGCGAAAGCCTCGCCCCGGCGGTCGCTTCGCGCGCCACCAACGGCAGCACGATCATGTTCCACACGGTACGCATGGATTCGCCGCAGCCGTACCGCCGCCCCGATTTCGCGTACGACGTGACCAAGCTCAGCTTTTTCCGGGATCTGGGGACCAAAAACCGCACCTTTGTCAAGGCGGCGGATGGGCTGTACCACGGGTTCTGGTGGGTGGAATACGGAGGCCATCTCGATACCATCCGCGACAGCGAGGCGATCACGCTGGAACTGCGCAGGATCGTCTACGGCCTGTGGGATTATATCAAAAACAGCGGCCGGTTCCCCGAGTCGGAAAACCTGAAACTCACGCGCGTGTGCCCCCTTGCGGGCAAGCGTGAATCGCGCCGCTTTGTGGGGGACTATGTCCTGAATCAGAACGACGTGGAGCAGAAGGTCCCCTTTGAAGACGCCGCGTATATCGCCGGCTGGCCGATGGATGTGCATGCCGACCGCGGCGTATATGACGAGGCGCCTGCCACCTACTGGAATTTTGTTCCCGGTATGTACAACGTGCCTTTCCGCACGCTGTATTCGCAGAATGTGCGCAACCTCTTTTTTGCGGGCCGTAACACGAGCTGTACGCGCATCGCGAACGGCTCGACGCGCGTCATGGCGACGTGCGGCGCCGGCGGGCAGGCGGTCGGCGCGGCGGCCTATCTGTGCAAAAAATACGGCTGCACGCCGCGCGGGGTGTACCAATCGCACATCCCGGAACTGCAGGCCGTTCTCCTGCGCGACGATCAGACGATCATGGGCTGGAAGGAAGAGTGCCCGGCCGCGGACGCCGTCTGCCGCGCGACCAGCAGCCATGCTCTCGAAAATCTGGGGGAAGGCGCCCCGCTGCCGCTGGAAAAATGCACGGTTTTGGCTTTGCCTGTCACCGATCGTCTGGACAGCCTGTGTGTGCGCGTGCGCAACGGCAGCCGCTCGCCCGCGGTGCTGCGCTACAAGGTCCTGCAGGGCGATCTGCCCGAATGTTACCTTCCCGAGCGCGCGCTCTTTGAAAAACAGGCCAATGTCGCCGGCCGTTACGACGGCTGGATCGCGCTTTCGGTGGGAGTGCCGCGCGGCCGAGACGGAAAGGTCTACATCGAATTTTTGCCGGACGCAGATCTTTCTCTGTATACGGTTGAAGAGAGCCTGACGGGCGTTCCCACTTTCTTCTGCACGGAAAAGGAACCGGAACTGCGAGATCGCCGTACTTTTGTGTTCACGCGTTCGTACAGCAATATCGTGTTCAAAGACGTGCTCCCCGCACAGGCGATCTTCGGCGCGGGAAACGTGCTCTCCGGTTACAACCGTCCGTACGGGCTTCCCAACCTGTGGATGAGCGACGGAAAGGGGGCGCAGGAGTTGTGCGTCGAATTCGGCGAACGTCTCATCGAAGAGGTGCATCTGGTCTTCAACACCGAACTCGAAGAGGATCTGATTGCCACACAGAGCCCAAATGAGATGCGGATATATTATCTCATTTTATAACAAAACAACGACTCCAGAACGTGGAATGTCCGCGGCAATTACGACCGAGTCAACCGCTTCCGCGTCGAAGAAAGCGTGCATAGGATCACGATCCGTCCGCTGGAGAATTACGGGGCGGCCAATTTTGAAATCTTCGGAGTGAAGATTTACTGAGTGTCATGAAAGAGTTCGTATGGGGGGAAGCGCTGGTTCCTCTTTGGGAAGGGGATATCGTTTATGAGGAAACAGCCATGCTGCTGGCCGACCGGTGGGGCGGCCTCCCTGAGATCGGACTGCTTTGCCCGGTTGACCGCATTCTGTCCGTCCGCGATTACGGCCGCCGCAGGGAATATTGCGCGGGCCGAGATTATGCCCTAACAGAGACCGGAGACTTTTCCGTGCCCGACGGCAGCGCGCTGTACGATCTGGCCTGTCCTTACGACCGATATTACCAGGAACGCTATATTCCGGGCGTCAACCGTCCGATGCTTGGCGGCGGTGCGCAGCTGCGCACCGAGGCAAGCGGAGGCTGCGGCGGTCTCACAGATTTTCAGCTTCGTATAACTTATCGCCGCCGTACGGCCTTCCCGGGGCCGATCCCGCCCGCCAAGGGCGGCCTTCTTCCGCGTACGGCCGGGCGGTTGAAACGGGGAGAACATTTTACCGTCGCCTTGCTCGGAGACAGCATTTCGGCAGGCTGGTCGGCCTCCGGCTTTGCGGGGCTGCCGCCCTTCCAGCCGCCGTATTTCCGCCTGTTCACGGAGGCGCTCCGGCAGCGCTGCCCTGTGCGGGAACACAACCTGTCCGTTGGCGGAAAAACATCTGTTTGGGGCAGGGAAGCGGCGCAGACTGCCGCGCTTGCCGCCGCCGAACCCGATCTGGCAATCGTTGCCTTCGGCATGAACGACGGCGCAAGCGAACGGATGACGGCCGAGATCTTCCGCGGCAACGTGGCGGAAATCGTGCGCGCCGTGCGCAGCCGTTGCCCGCACACCGAATGGCTCCTCGTTTCGCCTATGCTTCCGAATGGCGAGCTCGGTTATGAAGAAGGGATCTCTGTCTTACAGCATCAGCACGAATATGCAGCGGCCCTGGCAGAGCTGGAGAGGGAATTCGGAGGCGTTGCCGTGGCTGACGTGACGTCCGTCCATCGCGCATTGCTCGGCCGCAAAGCCTACCGTGACATGTCTGCCAACAACATCAATCATCCCAATGATTTTCTGCACAGGGTCTACGCGCAGGTCCTGCTGCGCACGCTCTGCCCCGGTTGAGCATGCGACCGTCGTGCTGTTCCCGGTTTTTAGATACGGTCAACGATTTTTGGCAGATTGCCGCATACATCGGCGGTGCAAAAAATTGAAGTGAACAACCGGTTTTTATGCGTCCGGCGTGGACAAATGGACGTAAATGGCCTGCAGAAGCTGCACAATGCAGTCGTATAAATTGCCGCATGATAATGAAGAAAAGCGGCCCGAATTTTTCGGGCCGCTTTTCTTCGTCCGTCTGATCGGCGCGCCGCAGGCGTGATCAGGTGCTCTTGCTCCGGCGCAGGGCGGAGGGGGTCATCTTGTAGCGCTCCTTGAATTTCTGGTTGAAATAGCTGATGGAGTCGAATCCCACGAGCTGGCAGATATCCAGAATTTTCGAATTGGTCGAAAGCAGAAGGTTGTACGCCTTGTCCAGCTTCAGGTCGGTAAAAAAGTTCACCAGCGTTTTTCCCGTCGCCTTTTTGAAGATGCGCAGCAACTGCGCGTGCGAGTAAGAAAATTCGCGGCACAGCGCGTCGACGGATTTTTCGGCGTTTCCTTCGGCGTAAAAAGTTTCGATGATTTTGCGCACGATGGGCGGGTACGAATTGCCCTTTTTCAGTTTGGCCGTGAGCATGATGGAGATCAGGTCGATGAATTTGAATTTCAGCAGGTTCGACACATAGTGCGATTCGTTGAACGGCGTGTAGAACAGTTCCTGCATATTGCTGAAAAAGGCGTTGACCTGCGTTTCGTTGAGCTGCATGGTCAAATTTCCGGGGTAATGCAGCAGATCGCCGTAGATCGCGCCGTCGATGGAATCGAGCACCTTCCGCACGTGCGCGTCCAGAATGGCGATGCTGACGTGCTGCGGAGACACGGGCGAATCGGCGGGGGCGAAGTGGTGCCGGTCCTGCGGGCGCAGGACCCCGAAAAACCCGCGTTCGATGGGCTCGTGGCTGCCGTTGCATACGTGAACGGCCTTGCCCTGCATCATGATAAAACATTCCCACAGCCCCGCGTGGTCGTGCGGGGTGGAATAGATCCCGTCGTACAGGTGATATTCGACGCCTTCGTCCTTGAACAGAATATTGTTGGGAAATGCGGTGTCGTACATCTTTCGCTCCTTTCGCGGCGGCCGCCGCGCGCGGCAATGGGTTTACCGACATTATAATCGCAGCCCGGCACAAATGCAAGTGCCGGCGCCCTTTTTGTGAAAGGAAATGTTAAAAAAAAGCAATTAAATGCGTTATTATAGGTAGAAAATGCAAAAAAACAGCGTTACAATGGAATTGCGATAAGACAATCCGGGAGAAGAACGGGATGACCGAAACGAGAAAAAGCCCCTTTGTGTGGGGCGCGGCGACGTCCGCTTTTCAGATCGAGGGCGGCGCCGCCAAAGACGGCCGCGCCGATTCGGTGTGGGACGTGTTCTGCCGCAGCGAGGGCCGCATCTTCGAAGGCGGCAACGCGGAGACCGCCTGCCGCTCTTACGAGCGGTTCGAAGAGGACGTGCGCCTGCTGAAAGGCCTGCGCGTGCAGGCTTACCGTTTTTCGGTTTCCTGGCCGCGCGTTCTGCCGCAGGGCGTAGGGGAAATCAATGAAAAAGGTGTACAATATTACCGTGCGCTCGTGCAGGCGCTGCGCGAAAACGGCATCGAGCCGTACGTAACGCTGTACCATTGGGACCTTCCGCAGGCGCTTTCGCTGCGCGGCGGGCTGCTCAACCGCGACTTTGCCGAATGGTTTGCCGATTACGCGGCGGTCGTGGCCGAAGCGCTGGGCGAAGGCCCGGCGCAAAAACCAGATTTCAGGCGGGCTGTTCTGCCAGCTGCTTCACGGCGGCGAAAAAGGCGCGGATCTGTTCGGCGCGGTCTTCGTAGGCGAGGAAGGCTTCGTCCCGCCGGTCGGCCGCCACTTCCCGGCCGCGGATCGCCAGCAGGCAGGGCATCAGCGTGCGCACGTACCAGTCGTAGCGCGCGTTGAGTTCGGTGATGATCTCCGCCGAATCGTGCGAATCGGCGGCGTCGATGTAATAAATAAAGGAAAGGCTCTCTTCCAGACCGCTTGCGGCGAACTCTTCGTCGATGATGCCGATGTCGTGGGCGCAGTAAGGGCACCAGGGTGCGCCGATCAGCAGCACGATCATCCGCTCGTCCGCGTCGATCGCCGCCTCCACCGTCGCAAGGTCGGCCAACCGAAAGCAGTTTTCCGCCTCCAGCGTGCATTCGTATTCGCCGTTGCTGTAAAGCTCGTACACTTCGTTGGGCCGTGGCGCGCATCCCTGCACGAACGCCAGGGCGAGCCACAGGGCCGCCGCCAAAACCGCCGTTTTTTTGGCCATGGCAGGTTCCTCCGAAATTTTCCCGAAAAAAATTTTCAAAAAGGTATTGACAAGTCGGGACATGTGTATTATAATACAGCTAAAGATTAACGTCAACCTTTTTTGTGAAAAATTTTCTGCGGCCTGCCGAAAGGCTGAATGGAAAGAGTGGCAGAAAGGGGCGCGGAAAACAAGCGGGGAGAGTCGGCGAGAAAAAGAGGCTCGGCCGGCTTTTTATAAAAGCAAAAAAGTTAACGTTAACTTTATTCTGAAAGCGAAAAAGGAGGAATTGTTGATGAAGAAATGGATCTGTCTGTTGTTGTGCGCGGCGTTGCTGTTGCTGTGCGCTTGCGCGCCGCCGTCGGAAGGGCCGGAGAATCCGGGTACCGATCCGGGCATTGAGAATCCGGGCGACGGTGAAGACCCGGGCGGCCAGGACGATCCGGATGACCCGGTCGGCCCGGCCGTCACGTACTACACCAACCCGGTGTTTGAGCCGATTTTTGCAGACCCTACTGTGATCCGCCACACGGATGGAACCTTTTACGCCTACGCCACGTCCGATTACAGTACCTGGGACGGCGAAAACCGTGCGAGTCGTACCGCTTTGATTCCGATCATTAAGTCGGACGATCTCGTGAACTGGGAATACGTGGGAGACGTATTCAACGCGTCGAACCGCCCGACTTGGAGGCCTGCGAGTTTCGGCATTTGGGCGCCGGATATCATTCGCATAGGGGATACATACAACCTATACTATTCCTTTGCCGGCTGGGCGGACGCGCAGAACTCCGCCATCGGCGTGGCGACGGCGCCGCATCCCGAAGGACCTTGGACCGACCACGGCATGGTGGTCGATACCCCGACGACGGGCGTACAGCAGAGCATCGACTCGTTCACCTTCGAATACGAGGGCGGTATCTACATGATCTGGGGCAGCTATTATGGCATGTTCTACATCGAGCTGACCGCCGACGGCCTCTCCGTCAAAGAGGGCGCCAAAGCCGTCCAGATTGGCGGTCGCACCAATTTTTCCACTTACGAAGCAGCCTGGCTCACCCAGTACGGCGACTACTGGTACCTGTTCACCTCGCACGGCAACTGCTGCGAAGGGCTGAATACCAACTACTACGTGCAGGCGTTCCGCGCCGAATCGCCGTTCGGGCCGTATTATGGCGAAGATGGTAATCCGATGCTCGGAAGCGGCCTGGGGACTAACGTCATCCGTAACAATGCAGACTTTGTCGGCTGCGGTCACAACGCCGTCATCCAGGACGATGCGGGCGATTACTGGATCGTCTACCACGGGTACGACACGACCCAACCGGGCACGGTCGATGGTACCAACCGCCGTGCGCTGTGCATTGATAAGCTGTATTGGGACGGCGGTTGGCCGCACACCCAAAACAACGGCGCCTCCGCCGGTGAAACGGTGGCCCCGTACATCCTGCCCGCGGAGGAACAGTCGGCATGAAAAAGCGTGCGCTTGCCCTGATCCTCGCGGCGTTGTGCCTGTTCCTCTGTGCGGCCTGTGCGCCCGAAAAGGTGCCCGGCTGCACGGATGGCCCGAAAACGTACGTCAACCCCGTTTTTACGCCCGTGTTTGCCGACCCGTGCATCATCCGCGGCGACGACGGCTACTTCTACGCCTATGCCACTGAGGATTACGGCAATTATGGAGGGGAAGACCGGATCGGCTATCTTCCCATCATCCGCTCGAAAGACCTCGTGTCCTGGGAATACGTGGCGGATGTGTTCAGCGAGGAAACCAAACCGGCCTGGGGCAAATATAACAGCGGCACGTGGGCGCCCGATATCGTCAGGATCGGCAATACGTACAACCTGTATTACTCCCTTTCAGTGTGGAACGACGCGAACCCCGGCATCGGCGTGTGTACGGCGCCGCACCCCGCCGGGCCGTGGACGGACTGCGGTATGGTTCTCGATTCGCAGAGCTCGGGCGTGAACAACTCCATCGATTCGTTTACGTTCGAATACGAAGGAGAGGTCTATATGATCTGGGGCAGCTACCGCGGGCTGTACATGATCCGCCTCACGGCAGACGGCCTGCAGGTGGCGGAAGGCGCCGAGCCCGTGCGCATCGGCGGGTATGCCGATTCTTCCTCGTTCGAAGCGGCGTACATGATCGAAAAGGACGGCTATTATTACCTGTTCCTGTCTCTGGGCCACTGCTGCGAGGGGATCCGGAGCACCTACTATGTCAATGTGGTGCGTGCCGAAACGCCATTTGGCGCCTGGACGGATCGGGAAGGGAACACCCTTCTTGAAGGAAAAACGCTGGGGGAACTCGTTGTTAAAGGGGATGTCGATGTGGCGGGCCCCGGGCACAACTGCGTGATAGCCGACGACAACGGCGAGTTTTGGATGGTGTATCACGCCTATGAAACCAAATACGCACTGGGAACGTACGGTTCGTCTCCGCGGCGGTCGCTGTTTATCGACAAACTGCTCTGGGACGAAGACGGCTTCCCGTACCTGGAAGGGTACGCTCCTTCGTACAGCGAACAGGAAGCGCCTTTCTTCCGGTCGGATGTTTCGTAAAACAATCGTGCGACGAAAAGGTACCTTTTCTGTTTTCTGCCACGGCAGAAAACAGAAAATCCCTGGCGGCGTACAGAACTTATCAAAAAAGGGAGAAAATACGATGAAAAAAACATTGATCTCATTGTTGCTGGCATTCCTGCTGTGCTTCGGGCTGGCGGCCTGTTCCGACGGTCCCGGTAGTGAACCGGGCGGAGATACGCCTACAGACCGCGGAACGCTCACCATCGACGATATGACTGTTGACTTCCAGGAAAGTGTGACCATTCAGCCTAGGTTCAGCACTGAGGCGGGGCAGAGCGACATCACCTACACCTTCGACGGGCAGAACATCCGCATTGCCGGCAGCACGGTAACCGGGTTGGTCGGCAATACGAAGACGACCGTCACGGCTAAAACCGAATACCACGAAACGACTTTCGTCGTCAGCGTGGTGTTCGCCAATCCTTTCGGTGCGAACGCGTATACCGACGACTATGACGACGTCTTTGCCGCCGTGGACGACGGAGTATTCCGCAAAGAATCGGCCGATTACGGCGAAGCATACTTCTATGACGACGGTGAAGCCCTCGCCGGAGCAAAATATCTTCTGACAGGCACAGCCGAGCTGTCTGAACCAGAAACGGGTGCGGAAGTTGCCGTCATCGTCCGTGAAAGCACAAGCAAATACGCGCGGTTCGTGTACGCTTACAACGGCGAAGATTCGTACACCTTGTCCAGCGAATACTGCAACGGCGGCGCGGAGGCGGGGAACGCCGCCGTCCTGCGCGAATCCGACAGCCCCGAATTCGACTTCGCTGTAATGGCGTACGACGGCGCGGCGTACTTCTTCTTTGAAAGCGACTACGTCGGCAAAGTCGACATCGATTTCGGTAATACCCATGTCGGTCTGGGAGGGGAAAATTCCGTTCTTGAACTAACGCGCCTGCGTTCGTATACCGACGACTCTCACATCCAGCAGTACATTGACCAGGCGACCCAGTCTTTCGGCTACCATGCTTACGGCGGCGCTGTGGCGGATCCCGGCGTCATTGTTGAAACGGATACTCCGGGTGTATTCCAAAAAACGAGCACTGCCTACGGCCAGAGTTTCTATTACGAAGACGGTCTGCCGTTGGCGGGTGATTCCTGGCGGATGGATGCGACCGTCGAACTGGTCGACGTATCAACGGAATTTCCTCCGGAGGGCGGCACGACAGGACAGGCAACTTTCATGGTCAGTAAGGATGAAGACAACCTTGTTCGTTTTGTGTTTGAATGCTATGGTGGATCCTGGGGCGGTGGCCTGCAGCTTTTCTCCGATGTCAAAACGAATGGGGTTTTCGGGAACTACCAATCAATTGCTATTCCGGGCGGCGTTCCCAATCCGTTGACCTTTACGGTCGTCTATCATGAAGGCGTGTCGTATTTTATTGTCGGCGGAACGCAGCTCGCTTCGGTTCAGGCCGATTTGGGCGATGCGCATTTCGGTTTTGGGGGCGAGGCTTGTACCATTGAGTACAGCAATTTGCATGGCAGCTACGACGTGTCTATTCTCAACACAAACACATTGGCTTCTTTCGGTGAACATACGTACGGCGGCGCAGGTTGCGACACAGGCGCAATTGCCGCGACGGAGACCCCCGGCGTGTTTCAGAAGGGAATCAAAGATTATAAGCAGATGTTCCTCTATTTTGCGGGTAAACCGATCGCCGGCACCGCCTATACCGTGAATATGACGGTGGAAATGTCTGATTACCAGGATTGGTCGCAGGCGACCTTCCTCATCTGCAAAGACGACAACAACCTCGTGCGGTTCGTGTTTGAAAAGACCGACGTCGCAAACGAGTGGCAGATCTTTACGGATATCAAAACGGCCGGCAATTTCGGCAACTGGCAATTGGTCAAGATCGGGGAAGGGGTGACCAACCCGCTGACCTTCACCATCATTTACAGCGAAGGGAAATCCTATTTTTACCTGAACGGCGAGTTGCTGGCGACCATCGAAAAAAACCTCGGCGAAACGCATTTCGGCATGGGCGGCGAAAAATGCGTCATCACGTACAGCAACATCACCGCCACGACGACGGCCGATTTCCCGGTGCCGGAAGAATAAAAGGGTATAGGGCAGGGCGCGCCCGTGCGTCGGACGCGCTTTGCCGGGAGGAGACGATTTGAACATGAAAAAACTATTCTTTTCCGTGATTTTGGCGCTGTTGCTCGCGTTCACGCTCACGGCATGCGGCAACAATGAAACGCCCGGCGGAGACGGCCCGGGAGATAACGGCGGAGACACCGCACAGGAAGGCATCGTCTGGAGCGGCGTGGACGACGTGACCATCGCTCGCGGCGACAACTTCGACCTGCTGGCGGGCGTCACCGCCACGGACGGCAAGGACGGCGACATCAGCGACGCCATCGTCGTACGCGACGACGGCGATTTCAGTTCCGAATACACCGGCCGCTACGTCATCGAATACCAGGTCGTCAATTCGGAAGGCATCATTTCCCGCGAGGAACGGCAGATCTCCGTGCAGGTCATGCACAACGTGGCGAACGGGAAGTTCGATACCCCTTCGCGCTCGTGGAGTTTCGATGTTCCGGGCGGCGGCGGGAGCAACGAGATCATCGACGAAGAGATGCACTTCACCATCACCGACCCAGGCAACCAGTGGTGGAGCGTGCAGTTCTACCAGCGCAACCTCTACATCGACCGCGGCGAGACCTATCGCCTGACCTTTGATGCCAAAAGCCCCGACGGGCATTCCGTTTCGGCAGGGTTTGAAGAGGTCAACAACAACAACCGCATGATGCAGTACGGCACTAAGGTCATGAGGCTGACCGACGAATGGCAGCAATACGAACTGATCTACACCTCCGACGCCGACGTGCTCGATACCAAAGTCGTGCTTTACCTCGGCTGGCAGCTGCCGACCGACGAGTGCTCCGCCTCTGACCCGCACGAAGTGATCATCGACAACGTCTATGTCGAAAAGATCACCGTGCCCGAAAACGGTCCTGTGTTCGAGGGCGTGGAGGCCGCAGAGATCGAGAGCGGTAAGCACAGTTTCGACGCGGAAGCCGGCGTCACCTGCCGAGACGCGGATGGAAATGAGCTTTCCTTTACCGTATCGGGAGAGATCCCCGCTTATGTGCAGAGGGAGTGCACCTACGTTCTGCAGTACAAGGCGACGGACGCCGCTGGGCGGCAGACGAGCATTTTGCGCAACGTGTTAATCACGCTCAGCACGGATTACCCGTACGAGCTCATCAACGACGATTTCAGCCTGGGTTGGACGGGATGGACGCGCGAGATCAACCAGGTTCTGGGCACCGGCCGCGCCGAATATTCCGCCGACGCCGACGCGGGGACCGTATCGGTCACCGTGCTCGATCCGAGTGACGCGGCGCACCATATCCAGATCTTCCAAGATTCACCGCAGTTTGCCGAGGGCGAAACCTACCGCCTGACGGTGGTCGCCAAGGCTTCCGCTGCCCGAAAGATCCAGATCGAGGTGACCGACAGCGGCAACGATTACGCCAACATCGCGAAGCCCCTGATTGCAGAACTCACCACCGAGTTCCAGACGTTCACCATCGAGTTTACGGCGGACAAAGATTACGGAGACGTCAAAGTCGGCGCGCTGCTCGGCGCTATCGACGGGCCGCCGGCCGACATCACGGTAACATTTGATATGTTCCGCATCGAAAAGGTAGGGTGAAGCCATGATGAAAAAAATTCTTGCTGTCTTGCTTGGCGCATGCATGCTGCTCGGCTGCGCCGCCTTCGCCGCTTGCGGCGGAGGCGGCGGGGGCGGAGGCGGCGGTACGGGCGAAGAAGTGGACATCACGTACTGGAACCTGCTGACCGGCGCAGACGGCACCGTCATGCGGCAGATGGTGGAGGATTTCAACGAAGAGTACGAGGGCCGCATCTACGTCAGTGAACAGTCTGCCAATGAAGACGTGTATTACGACAACTTGAACCTCAACATCCCTATCGGCCGCGGACCGGACGTGGCGATTATGCATTCGTACCGCGTGCAGAGCTACGCCAACCAGGGGCTTTTGTACGCAGCGGACGACCTGATTTCGCAGGCGGGCATCGATATGGCCGATTTTCCCGAACAGATCGTCCAGTCTCTACAATTTAACGGCAGCACGTACGCCATTCCGCTGGATATGCATCCGCTCGGCATCTATTACAACAAAACGCTGCTCGCGCAGTACGGCTGCGAAGTTCCGACGACGCGCAGCGAGCTCATCGCGGCGGCGCAGAAAGCGGATAATGCCGAAGGCGGCGTATGGGGTTTTCCCATCGCTTCGGGCTGGCCCAGCGACTACACGTATACAACGGCTTTGTACCAGTTCGGCGGCGTCGAGGTCAAAGACGGAGACCAGCCGGGGTTCAATACCGAAGCCGGCCGTTCCGCCCTGCAATCGCTGACCGACCTGCTTCACACTTATCACCTTTCGCCCACCAGCCTGGGCAACGACCAGGATCTGATGTACTTCCGTTCGGGCGACGCTCTCTTCCACATCAACGGCGTGTGGATGCTCAATTCGCTGAAAACGTCGAACGTGGATTTCGGCGTGATTCCGCTCTCGCGCATGTTCAACCCCGAATCGGACACGGTCGCGGTACGCTCGCATACCTTCGTATTTCCCCGTCAGAACCGGCAGGACGACGAAAAGTTGGCCGCTGCGGCGGAATTCGTCAAATGGATGACCGAAAACAGTCACGTCTGGGCGACGGCCGGCCAGGTGCCCGCCAGCGCCAGGGCACGCGAAACGCAGGAATACAAGGATCTTGAATACGTCCACGATTTCGGCGACGTGTCAACCTTCCGCATCGGCGTGAGCTCGCCCTTCTACTTCGAGGCGTATACGCCCATCTATTCGCGCATTGTCGCCGCCATGCAGACGCCCTCTTACGACGCCGTGCTGCTTTTGAACCAGGCGGAAGAAGAGGGGATCAAGCTCGTCAGAGAAGCGAAAGAGATGCTCGGTCAGTGAACGCTGCGGCAGGAGGTACGCGATGCGATCGGCTTCGGAACTTTTGAAAAGCAATAAGATGTACCGAATCAGAAAGAATTTGACGCCCGTCCTGTTCCTTCTGCCATTCGGCGTGATCTTTGTGATGTTTGTGCTGTTTCCCTTCGTGTTCGGGATTACGATCAGCTTTTTCAACTGGAACATGTTCGATTCCAGCCGGACGGCGTTCGTAGGGTTTTCCAATTATGCGAGGATCCTGTTTGAATCCGACTCGATCTTTTACGAATATTTCTGGAGCGGTCTGAAGTACACGCTCCTGTTCGTGATCATCTCGGTGCCGCCTCTGATGATCCTGCCCCTCATTCTGGCGGGCCTGCTCGACGGTAAACCCTATGGCTTCCGTTTTTTCCGTTTTTGCCTGTTTGCGCCGACGGTACTTTCTGTCGCCACGGTCGTCATCATCTGGTCCTGGCAGTTCTATACACACAACGGCGTCATCAACGGGATCTTGGGCGCAATCGGAGTCAGCGGACCGGATTGGCTGAACACCCAGCCATGGGCTTGGATCGCCATCCTCGTCGTCACGCTGTGGTGGACGTGCGGCACGAACATGGTCATCTTTGCCGCCGCGATGAAAAACGTGGACCGTTCCCTGCACGAGGCCGCCGCGCTTGATGGCGCCGGGACGGTCAAACGTTTTTGTTACATCACGCTTCCGGGCATCCGCTACCAGATCTTCATGTGCCTTATTTTGACGATGATCGCTTCTTTCAATATTTATGGCCAACCGCAGATGCTCACGAGCGGAGGCCCGGTGATCGACGGTGAATTTACGACCACGGTGCTCATGATGCGCATCCGCAGCCTGGGCGTGGGCGCGAACTCCAACCCTGGCGTGGCTTCGGCGATGGCCGTGTGTATGGGCATCCTCATGATCGCCCTGAGTATCGTGCAGAACCGCGTCAGCAAACGGGGAGAATAAGTTATGAACAACGAAAACGTTCTGCGCAGGCGTCTCCGCCGGGGGCAGAAGAGCCGCATCGTCACGACGGCCATCCTGATCCCGATCGTGATCATCTGGCTGCTGCCGCTGCTGTGGGGGCTGGCCACGTCTTTCAAGACGGATACCGACATCGACGCTCACCTGCTGAGCCTGATCCCGCGCGACTTCACTTTGGAACGCTACATTCGGCTGTTTGAAAATTCTGACCTGTACCCCGTGCTGCGGTGGCTGTTCAACAGCGTGTACATCGCGGCGGCGTACACGGTTCTGCACCTACTTGTTGTCAGTTTAGCGGCATACGCGTTCAGCGTGCTCGAATTCAAGGGGCGCAATGTGCTGTTCACCGCCGTGCTTTCCACCATGATGATTCCAGGCGTCATCAACCTCGTCCCCATGTACAACATGATGGTTCGGTTCAATTGGGTCGGTTCGCCGCTGGCACTGATTGTTCCGGGCGTGGCGGGCGTTTCAGGCCTGTTCATTATGCGTCAGTTTTTTATGAATATTCCCAAATCGCTGGTCGAAAGCGCGCAACTCGAGGGAGCGGGGCACTTCAGCATCTTTTTCCGCATCGTGCTGCCGCTCTCTTCCTCCGCGCTTATGGTCACGGGCTTGTTCGGCTTTTTGGCTAACTGGAACGATTACATGTGGCCGCAGATCATACTCGGCGCGGAACGCGTCACTTCGATGACCCTGACCGTCGGCCTGAGCCAGATGCAGGGCTCGTATAACTATGACCTCGGGCTGACGATGACGGCGGCAATTCTGTCGGCCGTGCCCGTGCTTCTCCTGTTCCTCGTCACGCAGGAAAAGGTGATCGAAGGCATCGCGCATACGGGGCTGAAATAGGAGGATCACACCATGTTGCTTGCTTATCCCAACCCGCAGTTCGAACGAAAGGACTGGTTGAACCTGAACGGACTCTGGGATTTTGAATTTGACGACGCAAACGCCGGCATGCGCGAAAAATGGTATGCCGGCAGGCAGTTTTCGCGTCAGATCGAAGTCCCGTACACATTTGAAAGCGAACTCAGCGGTATTGCCGATTCCGCGCCGCACCGTTGCTTTTGGTATAGCAGGAAGTTCACTCTCCCCAAAGGCTGGAGAGGTAGGCGCGTCCTTTTGCATTTCGGCGCGGTGGATTACAGCGCCGACGTTTATGTAAACGGCATGCACGCCGGCGGGCATACCGGAGGCAATACGGCGTTCACATTGGAGATCACCGACCTTCTGCGCCGCGGCGAACAGTCGCTGTACGTCCGCGTGGAAGAGCGCCCGGACGACGAGTGTCTGCCGCGCGGCAAACAGTGCTGGGAAGAGAAGCCCTGCGCCATCTGGTACACCCGTTCCAGCGGCATCTGGCAGAGCGTGTACCTTGAATGCACGGGGGAGCGGTACATCCGCAGCAGCCTCGTGTACCCGGATATCGACGAGGGTACGGCGCGCTTCGTCGTCCGCACGGACGCTCCCGCGGCCGATGCGGCGCTGGATGTGCGCGTGACGCTGCGCGGCAGACCAGTCGCGTCCGCACTCGTCGGGCTGTTTTCCGAAACGGCGGATTTTACGCTCGATATCTTTCACAAAAAGATCTTTGCTTTCTCTACGCACGGGGATGGCCTGTGCTGGTGCCCCGAAAATCCCGTGCTGTTCGACGTGGAGTACCGTCTCCTCGTCGGCGGCCGCGAAACGGACGCCGTAAAGTCCTATTTCGGCATGCGCAAGATCGCCGTGAAAGGGGACGAGATCTTTCTGAACAACCACCGTTACACCATGCGCCTGGTGCTTGACCAGGGGTATTACCGTGGCGGTCTGCTGACGCCGGCCGGCGACGAATGTTTCGAAAAAGACATCCTGCTCGCCAAGAGCATGGGCTTCAATGGTTGCCGCAAACACCAGAAGGTGGAGAGTGAGCTCTTCCATTACTATGCAGACAAACTTGGCTTTCTCGTTTGGGGCGAAATCGCTAATTGCGCTAACTTTGACGCGGCTGCCGCGGCGGCTTTTCAGAGCGAATGGGCAGAATCGGTTTTGCAGCGTTTCAACCACCCTTCCATCGTTGTCTGGGTGCCTTTGAATGAGAGCTGGGGGGTGCCCGATCTGCGCGGTTCCGCGCGGCAGCGCGCACACGCCATGTCCGTCTATTACCAGACTAAAATGCTCGATCCGACCCGCCCCGTCATCTCCAATGACGGCTGGGAAATGGTGCGTACGGACATAATCGGCATCCACAACTACGCTCACGGCGGCGAGGGAGAAACGGCGCGGCAGCGGAAGTATGCCGAGGGGCTCCGCACGCGCGCGGGGTTGATCGGCAGCCCGTCTACCGACCGCAGTATCTTTGTAGAAGGCGGGGGCGACGAAGGCCAGCCGATCCTGCTGACGGAGATGGGAGGCGCCTCGTTCGGCCACTACGGCGGCGCTGCTTACGGTTATTCGGAAGTGAAGAGCGAAAAAGCCTTCCTTGCCTTCCTTGAACGTATTTTCGACGCCGTCTATGCCTCGGAGGCGTTGCATGGATTCTGTTATACTCAATTCGCTGATGTCGAGCAGGAAATCAACGGCCTGGTCACTGAAGACCGCGTTCCCAAGGCGGAGGTGGCTGAAATAGCCGAAATCGTGCTTGGCCGCAGGGCTGCAGAAAAGCAAAGGCGGGACGTAAAACCCGAAAATGTTTGACACTTCCGCGCCTTTTCTATTATAATGTCACTGTAATAAAAACGTTCATATTGTGCGGAGAGATCCGCCGGGCGGAACGAGGGTAAAAATGAGGGAAAATACGTCGACAAACGTGCGGCTCAGCGACATTGCGGCCGAACTCGGCATCACGGTGAACACCGTTTCCAAGGCGATCCGCGGCAAGGGCGGCGTCAGCGAGCGCTGCCGCAAACAGGTGCTTGCGGTGGCCGACCGGATGGGTTACGTCCCGAACCGGGTGGCGACCAGCCTCCGTTACGGCCAGTCGAAAATGATCGCCGTCATCTTCGACAATTTGATGAATCCCTATTTCATGATCATGACCGAGCTGCTGTTCAGCCGCCTGCGCGCCCTCGATTACGACGTGATGATCTTTGCCGGCATCTATGACCAGATCAAGCCGAACGACCTGAGCAACATCCTCAGCCGCAAGGTGGACGGCATCATCACCTTCATCGAGCCGAGCGAAAAGGTGCTCGAGATCCTCGAACGTAACCGCATCCGCATCGTCCTTCTGGGGCGCGAAAACCCGCAACTGAACGTGGATTCGGTCTCGACCGACGACTTTATGGGCGGCTACCGCGTGGGGGAATATCTGCTTTCGAAAGGGGCGAAGAACATCGGCTATCTCGGCTCGCCCAAACAGGTCGAGTGCGCCCGGCGCCGCCTCGAAGGGCTGCAAAAATGCCTCTCCGACCACGGGCAGACCTTCTGCGACGCGAACGCACAGTTTATGGATCGCAAGGAAATGAATGAACAAGCCATGCGCTTGTTGCAGAATCGGGTAGATGCCGTGTTTTGCTTCAACGACATTATGGCGTTGGAATTTATTTCCATTGTTCGCCAAAACGGGCTCCGCGTCCCCGAGGATGTTCGCGTTGTGGGCTATGACGATATTCAGGAAGATTTTCCGTTGGCGGTCAACCTCACCACAGTTTCTTCGGACAAGCAAAAGTGCGTCGATTCTGCAGTGGAGCTTCTCCTGCAGAAGATCAACGGCGAGCGCGAAGCCGAGTCCTGTACGCGGCTGAATTTCGACGTGCACGTCCGCAGCGGCGAAACGGCGTAAACGCCGCCCGCCGAAACGCGCCGCCGCGGCGCATCACAAAAAGTACAGGGCGGCCGCCCCCCCGAAAAAACCCCCCGCCCGCCCGGGCCGCCGGCCCGGGGCTTCGTTTGTAA
>ERZ1090861.698-NODE-698-length-19634-cov-13.082997_pt1 | contig 19634 bp, 15 predicted proteins | sample MGYA00478482_ERZ1090861 | MGnify/ENA primary metagenome ERZ1090861 (study PRJEB33644, sample SAMEA5815744) | chicken gut metagenome | biome: Chicken; feature: Gastrointestinal Tract; material: Caecum | place: Ireland | collected 2019-01-01 | study: A study of the... | reverse complement strand
ATTATAAACAGTTTTAATAGTATAAATATATCGAAAAGTCAGAAAATTATAGAAAAATAAAAACCAACTGAATGTTCTAACTCTTTCAAAATTTCAGTTGGTTTTAGAGAAGGATATTTATTGTTTTGCCTTGACTTGTGAATTGAATTTGTCCAGGGCAAGTGCGGCCCCAATGCCTGCAAGGATACAGAAAGCATTCAGAACAGCTGAACCAGGAGCGGAAAAGCTGCGGACAGGCACGATCATAACCGTTGCGGCAATGACAATTCCGATGATGCCATGAAAGGCAAAGGAATAGTATTTGTGAAACAGGACATTGACTGTCTTTGCCAGACAGATGACCGTAATAACTGCTCCGACAGCACCAGGTACCAGGATGTTCAGATTAAAATGTCCAATGCCGTCTACAAAAGGGGTGTACAACCCCAGAGGCATGAGAAGGGTAGAAAAGCTCATACCCGGTGCGATCAGGCTCAGCGCCAGACAAAATCCGCAAAACAGATACCAGAAGAAATTAGGGGACACTTCTATGGATGTCATATGGAGTCCTATAAGGAGAGCGAAAATTACACACATACATAGAATCATGGATATATAGGAGCCTTTGCTGCGCCCTTGTTCCCCTGCTTCCCGGAAAAGAGACGGGAGCATTCCCGTGATGAGTCCTATAAAAACACAGACGGAAGGATCTGGATATTTTTCAAGAAAAAAGGAAAGGACATTGGCTATGCCTAAAAAACCCAGAATGTACCCGCAGAAGAAGGGAAACAATCTTGGAAAGTGGATTTTAAATGTTTTCCCGGGATTTGACAAAAATTCCATAAGTGGTTTGTAGATCCCGAAAATAACACTTAAAACACCTCCGGAAATTCCCGGAAGAACAGCGCCTACACCCACCAGAGCCCCCTGAAAGATAAGCAAAAAAGCGGAAAGCGGATTGACGGTCTTTCGTTTTTGTTGAGATGACTGCATAAGTTGAAAATCCTTTCTGTTCATAAAATTTTTGACCCTGCTATCATACTATGTTTTGCTGGAGAAAACAAGAGGGAGAGGCGGCAGATCCTTGCCTGGCAGATGATTGCCTGAACGGTTAATTCGTGATATACTAGCCGCAGACGCAAGCTGTGAAATCAGTATTACGGAGTAACCGATAATACAAGGGAAGTTTGCTTTATAGATAGATGATGAAACATAAGGTGAAAAGCTGTATACATTCATAGTGTACGTATGGTTTTATCAGGGGTATGGGGAGGAAATGAGCAGAACTGTAAATTCAGCCGTTCTGACCCTTTGGCCCCTTGTACACTGAGGGTAATATAGGAGGTAGAGAAAATGGAATTGCTGGAGAGAAACGCACCCTGCTGGTGCGGAAGCGGAAAGAAATATAAAAAATGTCATGAGGCTTTTGATGAGAAACTGAAGATGTACGAAAATAAGGGGGTTTTGATTCCGTCTCATGACATTATCAAGACGCCGGCACAGATTGAGAAGATAAAAGAAAGCGCAAAGATCAATATAGCGGTTTTGGACTATGTGGCGGAACATATACAGGCAGGGATCACCACCCAGGAAATTGATGACTGGGTTTATAAGATTACCACAGAAGCGGGGGCTATCCCGGCGCCTCTGGACTATGAAGGATATCCCAAGAGCGTGTGTACTTCTATAAACGACCAGGTCTGCCATGGAATCCCTTCAGAGGAAATTGTGCTGAAAGAAGGAGACATTATTAATGTAGACGTGTCTACGATTCTGGACGGATATTTTTCCGATTCTTCCAGAATGTTCTGCATCGGGGATGTAGGACCGGAAAAGCAGCGGCTGGTAGATGTGACCAGGGAATGTGTGGAAAAAGGTCTTGCCCAGGTGAAACCATGGGGATTTCTGGGAGATATGAGTCAGGCGGTTTATGATCATGCTCATGCCAACGGCTATTCAGTAGTCCGGGAGATCGGCGGCCATGGGGTAGGTCTGGAGTTTCATGAAGATCCATGGGTAGGCTATATTGGAAAGGCAGGAACCGGCATGCTTTTGGCACCGGGCATGATCTTCACCATTGAGCCTATGATCAACATGGGAAATCATGAAATTTTTGTAGATGACAGCGATGGCTGGACGGTATATACGGAAGATGGAAAACCTTCCGCCCAGTGGGAGATCATGGTCCTGGTAACGGAAGATGGCTATGAAGTTCTTGCCTACTAAATATGAAAAGACTGGAATTGATTTTAGATCAAGAAACTGCTTTTCAGCCATTGGAAAAGGTGCTTAGAAATTCTCTAGGCCTTTCGAAAAAACAGATCAGCCAGGCAAAATTCCGGGAAAATGGTATCTGCATAAACGGAAAAAAGCAGCGGGTTTCCTATGTGGGAATGCCGGGAGAAATTCTTACGGTTTGTCTGGAGGAAAGTTCAGAAAATACGGGAAAAGTCTTTCCCACGGAGGGAAAATTGGAAATTCTCTATGAAGATCCGGATATCCTGGCAGTGAACAAACCGGCAGGTATGCCCTGTCATCCCGGACGGGGACATTATCAGGATTCCCTGGGAAATCTGGCGGCCGGTCTCTTTGAAAAAAGAGGAGAACCTTGTCCTATCAGGATCATCGGACGGCTGGATAAGGATACCTCTGGAGTGGTGATTTTGGCAAAAAACCAGGCAGCAGGAGCCCGGCTGGGAGAGCAGAAAACAAAAGGAATTTTTTGGAAAGAATATATGGGACTGGTTCAAGGTCGACTGAATGATACAGAAGGAAGGATCCGGGAACCAATAGGAAAAATTCCCGGAGAAAAACTGAAAATGCAGGTAACACCAGAGGGAAAATCTGCAGATACCAGTTATCAGGTGATGAAGTTCCTGGAGAATGCAACTTTGACCAGATGGGAGATTTTTACAGGAAGGACCCATCAGATCCGGGTGCATATGGCCTGGTTGGGCCATCCTCTTCTGGGAGACAGAATTTACGGCACAGGAAAAAATCCTTATTTCCCGGGGCTTGCCCTGCACTGTGCAAAGGCGGTATTTCTTCAGCCTTTTACCGGAGAAAAAGTTGTAATCCAGGCCCCGGCAAACAGCTGGGGTGAGAAACTGAAGAACTGGGGAGTCCAGAATACGGGAACAGATTCAGAAGGTTATGGTCAGGAGTTTTTATCGTGAAAAAAGATGTGAAAAAGCAGATATGGATACAAATAAAGGGAGAAAACATCCAGGTGGAAAGGAAGAAGATCAAGAACCTGTATCTTCGCATTTCTCCTGCGGATGGCACAATACGGATTTCTGTTCCGGAGAGAATGCCAATGAAATCCATAGAAGATTTTGTGATCGAAAAATGGGACTGGATCCTGACTACCAGAGGACACCTGGATAGAGTCAGAAGGGAAAAGGACGTGGGTCAGCAGCTTACGGAAGATGAAAGGAAAGCACAAAAAGAGGCGTATAAAAGGCAACTTTCGGAAGTGCTGCCTCAGGTGATCCAAAAATGTGAGAGTGCCACAGGACTTCATGCCCTGGAATGGAAACTCCGGGATATGAAGACCCGCTGGGGAAGCTGCAATATCCAGAAAAAGAGGATCTGGCTGAATATTCAGCTGGCGGCGTATCCCCGTGAATGCCTGGAGTATGTAGTGACTCATGAACTGGTTCATCTGCTGGTGCCGGGACATGGAAAGGAATTCTGGGCATATATGGACCGTTTTTTCCCCGATTGGAAAAGAGTAAGAAAAGAGCTAAATGGAAGATAGAAAGACAGGAGATGAGAGAATGAGTAATGCAATTGTGACATTGAAAAAGGGTGAGGGAAGAGCACTGAAAGCAGGAGGCCCCTGGATTTATGACAATGAGATTGAAAGCATTATGGGAAGTTTTGAGAACGGGGATATTGTCCTGGTACATGACTTTGATGGTTTTCCTATGGGAAAAGGATTTATTAACATGAATTCCAAAATCCGCATCCGGATGATGACAAGAAGAACAGATGTGGAGATTGACAGAGAGTTTCTGAAAACACGGGTGAAAGATGCCTGGGAGTATAGAAAAAAGACTGTGGATACCAGCAGCTGTAGGATTATTTTTGGAGAGGCAGATTTTCTTCCCGGCCTTGTGGTGGACAAGTTTTCTCAGGTACTGGTGGTCCAGTCCCTTGCACTTGGCATTGACCGGATGAAGGAGACTATTGTAGAAGTCTTAAAAGAAATACTGGCAGAAGACGGAATACAGATCCAAGGCGTTTACGAGCGAAGCGATGCCAAGGTCAGGGCCCAGGAAGGTATGGAACGTGTAAAGGGATTTATCGGGGAGCCTTTCGATACCCTGGTGGAGATTGTAGAAAACGGAGTAAAATATCAGGTGGATGTTAAAGATGGACAGAAAACCGGATTTTTCCTGGACCAGAAATATAACCGTCTGGCAATTCAGAAGCTCTGCAAAGGCGCCAGAGTCCTGGACTGCTTTACTCATACAGGTTCCTTCGCCCTGAATGCGGGAATTGCCGGAGCTGCGGAAGTCACAGGAGTAGACGCCTCTGAACTGGCAGTTCATCAGGCAGGAGAAAATGCAAAGCTCAATGGATTGGAAGACCGGGTAAAATTTATCTGTGAAGATGTTTTTGAGCTTCTTCCTGAGCTGGAGAAAAAGGGAGAGAAATATGATGTGGTGATCCTGGACCCTCCGGCCTTTACCAAGTCCAGAAACTCTATTAAGAATGCAGTGAGGGGCTACCGGGAAATTAATCTGCGGGCTATGAAGCTGGTGAAGGACAGAGGATTTCTGGCTACTTGCTCCTGCTCTCATTTTATGGACTATGAGCTGTTTACCCAGACCATCGGCCAGGCAGCCAGAAATGCCCATAAGCGTCTGCGCCAGGTAGAGTTCAGGACCCAGGCGGCAGATCATCCCATATTGTGGGGAGCGGGGGATTCTTACTATTTGAAGTTTTATATTTTTCAGGTGTGTGAGGAATAGTAGAAGGAATTTTGAAGAAGTGGTAATAGTCTGGAAGTGTGGAAGATATATGATACGAAAAAGCGATAGGTAGAAACCTGTCGCTTTTTCTACGAGATAAATATCTAAAAACATTTTTCAACTCACAGGCAAAATACCTGACATTAAAAATTTATCATATCGAAAAAAAGATTGCAAGAGGAATATCTAATAATATAAATATAGATTTATGTTTTTAGAAATTTAAATTGACTTGGGCGGGGCGGAGTGATATAATCGGTAATAGAAAAACAAGTCCGAATGGATGGCCGTCCATTCGAACTTGGGAAAGCTATTTCAAATCAAGATTAGATAAGAAATAACTCGCATTACAATTCTATCTTATCTTATCTTGATTTGTCAAGCTTTCAAAATTTTCCATTGAGTTTTTTAACTCACTAACCCTACCAATTTTTATTCAAATCTAAGGAGGAATTTATAATGAAAGCGACGAAAATTAAAATGAAATCAGGATGCAGAGAATCTAGCAATCTTTGTGAAATCGATGCAATCTATCTGGAGGAGATGGGAATGTTTTACAAAAAGGAAGCGATCTATGACTATCTTTTAGCATATCCTAAATCAATTTGCGTAAACATTTATCCATATCCGGCGCTTCAGCCAGTCATCAGTCCGCTGGGGGAGAAGTATGTCCGTTCTAAGCCGGATTCTACTCAGCAAGATAATCTTCTTAACCTTCCACGTTGCTAAATAGAACCTAATAATATATGTTTTCCAGCTGTCTTTGACTATATTCTTGTACCAGATTTTATAATGTGGTAAAATTATTTAAAGTGCACAAAAAATATGGGGTAATATCATATAAATTCAAAGAAATGACGAAAAATGTAAAAAGAGGTGATTAATATAGATAATGATGAAAGAAGAGATCCTGTCTTTTTGCAAGACGATCCATTCTTTGCACATGTGGTTCCGGAAAATGGAACCACACAAAGTGTGACAGAACATCTCGCAGGAACAAAGGAACTTGCTGAAAAGAACTGTCCTTTGAAAATTCTGAAAAGCATAGTCATATTGGAAGCGCTGCTTCATGACGCCGGAAAGGTGTGTGACGAGTTTTTTTCGTATATGAATGACATTCTGAAAAATGGAGAAAAGGCAAAAAAACGAAATGTAGATCACACATCTGCCGGCGGTAGGATCCTTGAAAACCTGATAGATCAAGGGCCATTTTTTGAATTTATTAGTATGGCTGTCTATTCTCATCATGGTCTGCAGGATGGCATTGATATGGAAACGGGTGCTACGCTTTTTGAAAAAAGACAAGAGAGAAAAATTGAGTTTGAGACCATACAACAGAGATATTTTCAGATTATTGACAAAAATCTACTGAAACAATATCTTGTTGCGGCACATAAGGATTTAATGAAAATCTGCAAACAGATCAAGGAGTTTGTGTGCAGCACAGGAGAAAAAAACTGTGGAAGCAAAGAATTTTATCTGGGAATGTTTGAAAGGCTGGCTTTATCTGTTTTGATTGACAGCGACTGGACGGATACAGCGTGCTTTAGTCAGGGAGAAGCTCATCCGGAACGGATTACAGAGGAAAAAACACAGGATATCTGGCAGGAGTCAATCCAGCATTTTGAGGACTATATGAAGTATTTGAATGCCAATGGAAAGATAAGTCCCCTGAATGTATACCGTAACGAGATATCTGATCTTTGTTTTAAGGCTGCAGAAGAAAAGCACAATTTGTACCGTTTGACTGTACCTACCGGGGCTGGAAAGACATTCAGTAGTCTCCGGTTTGCTCTTTGTCATGCACAGAAGTATCATAAAAAACACATTATTTATGTGGCGCCCTATAATTCTATATTAGAACAAAATGCAGAAGATATCAGGAAGGCAGTGGGAAATGAAGAGTTTGTACTGGAACATCACTGCAATATCTTCTACGAAGATGAGAATAAGGAAGTGGTCTATAAGAAACTGACGGAAAGATGGGACTCACCTTTTATTGTAACCACCGCAGTCCAGATGTTAAATACATTGTTTTCCGGACAAAAGAGTAGTATTCGCAGAATGTACAATCTATGCAACAGTGTGATCATTTTTGACGAGGTGCAGGCATTTCCAGTGAAAGGAACAGAGTTATTTAATTTGGCAGTGAATTTTCTGACTGTATTCTGTAACACAACAGTTGTTTTATGTTCGGCGACCCAGCCGTCTCTGGCGGCTCTGAGGGAGAATAATCTGTTTGGCTGTGTTGAGATGACAGGCCCGTCCGGAAAATATGCGGATGTATTTAAACGAGTGGAAATTGAGGATAAGACAGATTTGGTAAAGGGAGGTATGCAGCCGGAAGATATCAGTGAATTTGCATTGAAAGCTTTTCGGGAATATGGATCTGTGCTGATTATCGTAAATACAAGAAAATGTGCCAAAATGGTTTATGAAGCATTAAAGAAGTCCTGCGATGAGGAATGTGAATTATACCATTTGAGTACAAATATGTGTCCGAAAAACAGAAAAGATGAACTGGATGGGATCAAACACGATCTTGAACCTCAAAGTAAAAAGAATGTTATCTGTGTCAGTACCCAGCTTATTGAAGCGGGCGTAAATGTATCTTTCGGGTGTGTGATCCGTTCTCTTGCAGGTCTGGACAGCATCGTCCAGGCGGCAGGCCGCTGCAACCGACATAAAGAGCTGGAAATGGGTAAAGTTTACATTGTTAAAATAGTGCAGGAGGTAGAACGGCTTGATAGGCTTTATGATATCAAGCGGGCCCAAAGCGCAGCTGAAAAGTTTTTGTATTATTTTAAGAAAAATCCAGAAGCTTTTGGTGGTTCTGTGGATACTGAAAAATCAGTGACAGCATATTATAGGGAATATTTTCATGAGGCAGGTGCAGAGCCTACAAAATATCCAGACCGTTCCTATGGAACAACGCTGGAAGACTTACTAGGAAAAAATAATCCGGGACGCAGCCAGTATTTGAGAAAACACGGAAGTAAAGAGGGAACGCCTCGTATGGCTCAGGCATTTGCAACAGCGGGAAGAGAATATAAAGTCATTGATGAGGAAGCAGAAGTAACGATTGTCATACCGTATGATGAAATAGCAGAAAGGGCAATCGACATATTGGAAGACAGATTTACATCGATGCGGGAGCAAAAGAAAGCTGTGCGGACACTGCAGCAGTATTCTGTAGGGATTTCGGAACATCTTTTGAAGAAGCTGGGCAGAGCGGTCCATAAAATTAACGACACAACGGTGCAAGTATTAAGTATGGATTACTATGACAAAAAAGAAGGCATACTTGAAGAACCAAGAAATCGGTTTTTAAATTTTTGAGGAGGTGAAGAAATGGAAAAGTACAGGAATACAATAGAATTTCAGGTATATGGGGACTATGCGCTTTTTTCTGATCCTGTGACGAGGGTAGGAGGCGAAAAATCCAGCTATCATATCCCTACTTATGAGTCACTGAAAGGGATTACAGAGAGTATCTATTGGAAACCAACGATTAAATGGATCGTGGATGCAGTCCGTGTGATGCGGCCAATCCAGACAGAGACAAAGGGTGTCCGGCCTATCGGATATAACGGAGGAAACGAGCTTGCATACTACACGTATCTGAAAGATGTATGTTATCAGGTCCGGGCGCATTTTGAATTTAATTTAAATCATCCGGAACTAGAAAATGATAGAAATGAGCATAAACACCATAATATTGCAAAAAGGATGGTGGAAAGGGGCGGCAGAAGAGATGTGTTTCTGGGAACCAGAGAATGTCAGGCCTTTGTAGAACCCTGTGTGTTTGGGGAGGGGAAAAGTTATTATGACGATATGCCCGGTGAGGTAGCATATGGTTTCATGTATCATGGCATCACCTATGCAGATGAAGCAGAGCTGCCGGAGGAACAGGATAAGATGACAGTAAATTTTTGGCGGCCGGTAATGAAAAAAGGTGGAATTATCGAATTTTTACGTCCAGAGCAATGCCCGGAAAAACGTTTTATAAAGGAAATGAAGCGTAAAGTGTTTGGACAGGGAAATTTTACCGGACTTGCTGAATTTGAAAAAGAGGAGGCGACAGGTTGAGCTGGGAAGAAGAATTGATCGATTTATATGAGAAGAACAAATCACAGGTAGGGATTATTCAGTACAAGTTGTTTCAGAAAAATGGCAGAGAAGAGAGAATCCCTTATGTCCTTCTTCCACCTTTTCATACTACAGTGACAGCTCAGATTGAAGTCACGATCAGTGCAGAGGGAGAATTCCTAGGAGCATCGAAAGTAGGAAGTGAGGACAAGCTGACGATTATTCCGGTGACGGAAAAATCCGGCAGCAGGACAGCAGGAAAAGCGCCCCATCCTTTTTGTGATAATCTGAGATATCTGGCAGGAGATTACGGAAGATATGTACAGGACAAAAAGGGAGATCTGGAAAGCTATCATCAACTATACATGGAAGAATTGGAAAAATGGCACTTGTCTGATTTTTCTCATGAAAAGGTAGCTGCGGTTTGGCAGTATTTGAAAAAAGGAACACTGATTCAAGACTTACTGCAAGAAAAAATTCTGCTGCTAAATGAAGAGGGTTATCTTGCAGATGAGGTTAAGATAGAAGGTGTTGCTCAAAACATGGCATTTATCCGATTTGTTGTGAGAGGAAAAAACGGAATGGATTTTGGCCAGACCTTTGATGAATGCTGGAAAGATCCGACTCTTTGGGCTTGTTTTATCCAATATTACCATTCTATGGAAAGGGAGAAAGAACTGGATTATCTGACTGGCGAGATGCAGACAGCTTCTTATCTTCATTCAAAAAAAATACGGAACGAAGGTGATGGCGCAAAATTAATCTCGTCAAATGACGAGGCAAATTTTACATTTCGTGGACGATTTGTTACAAAAGAGCAGGCTTTTTCCATTGGAAATGAGACATCTCAGAAAATGCACAATGCTTTGAAATGGATTATTCGAAAACAGGGCAGGAGCTATGATACGCTAACTATGGTTACCTGGGAATCTGACATGAAGGAAATGCCATCGTGGGACGTGGATTCAGAAACAATCAGCTCGAAGGCAGTTTCAGATACTATAATGGACGAAGACGAAGAATTTCGAAAACAGTTCCAGGATGACATGTCAGATGGCTGGGAAGATGAGTCGGAAATGGATACAGCACCAGACAGGAATCCAATGACTGCGAAACAGTTTTACAGTGCCTTGGAAGGGTACAGAAAGCAGGTGGAAAATACTTCCCATATGATTCTTATGGCATTTGATGCAGCAACAACAGGGCGACTGTCTTTGGCAGAATTTAAGACATTAGAGTCTGCAAGATATTTGGATAATATCGCAAAATGGCATGAGCAGTGCGGATGGCTTCAATCCAAATACAAAGAGGGACGGCGAAAGAGTTATTATGGTGTGCCAGGGATAAGGGATATTGCAGATATTTTATATGGCTTAGAGTCAAATGGAAGAATCACGATTGTGGATAAGAATGGAAAAAAGCTTTATGCAGAACTTAGCCGCAGGTTGCTTCCTTGTATTTGGGACAATAGGAGTCTTCCTTATGATTTGGTTATGACTGCTGTGCATAGGGCATCTATGCCTCAGGCATATAAAGAGAGATATAACTGGGAGCGGGTTCTGACGCTGGCCTGTTCCTTTGTAAAAAAGAACAGATATGAGAGAGAGAAGGAGGAATGGAACGTGGCGCTGAATAAAGAATGTACTATCAGAGATTATTTGTACGGAAGGCTTCTTGCTGTGGCAGACAGGATTGAATACCGTACATTTGAGAAAGAAAAGGATGCGGCGAGAGTGACAAATGCAAAGCGGTATATGAGCAGCTTTTCTCAGAGACCCTTTGAAACATGGAAGATTATTGAAGAGAATCTGCAGCCATATTTTAATAAGCTTCCAATTGCAGAGAGACGGTATTATGAAAATTTGATTGACAGTATATGTCAACTCTTTGATGTGGAAGCGTTTCAAAAAAATGATAAGCTGGACGGGCTCTACCTTTTAGGATTTCACAGTCAATCTTATGATCTGAAATATAGCAAAAATAAAACAAGTGATGGAGGAAGCGAAAATGAGTGAATTAAAAGGGAAAATTGATTTTACATTGTTTGTGAGCGTATCCAATGCGAACCCTAACGGTGATCCATTAAATGGAAACCGTCCAAGGATCAATCTTGACGGATATGGAGAGATTTCAGATGTATGTATCAAAAGGAAGATAAGAAATCGCTTTCAGGACCTGGGACAGAGAGTGTTCGTACAGCCGGATGACAGAGCGGACGATGGGTTCCGCAGTTTAAAAGAGAGAGCGGAAGGTTGTGAAGAACTGAATAAAGAAATTAGCAAAAAGAAAAAAGCAGATAGAGATCTGTGTGCCCAGATTGCGTGTAAGGAATGGATTGATGTAAGAAGCTTCGGACAGGTTTTTGCATTTAAAGGAGAAGATGTATCCTTTGGCGTGCGGGGGCCGGTATCTATTCATCAGGCGGTAAGCCTGTCACCAGTGGATATTATCAGTATGCAGATTACGAAAAGTGTGAATAGCGAGGCGGGAAAAGAAAGCAAGGCATCAGACACGATGGGAACAAAGCATCGGATCAGGTATGCTGTATATAAAGCGATGGGAAGCGTCAATGTACAGCTTGCAGAAAAGACGGGATTTTCTCAGGAGGACGCAGAGGTTTTAAAAGAATCTTTAAAAACGCTGTTTGAGAATGATGCTTCGTCAGCAAGACCAGACGGAAGTATGGAAGTTTGCAGAATGTATTGGTGGCAGCATGACGAAAAAACACCGGCTGTTTCAAGTGGAAAGATACAGAGAAGCTTTAAGATAAACCAGGTGGATAGACCTTCAAAGTTTGAGGAGTACGGTATTACATGGGAACTTGAAGGATGTGTAAAACCGGAGGTATTTGATTTTGTATAATGAAGAAGAGTTCTTACAGCTTTCAGGAATTCAGCATTTCGCCTTTTGCCGCAGACAATGGGCGCTTGCTTATATTGAACTTCAGTGGCAGGAGAATGTAAGGACTGTAGAGGGACACCTTCTCCATGAAAATGCACATGATGCAGCAATGAAAGAAAAACGTGGTGATCTGATTATTGTCAGAGCCATGCCAGTACACTCAAGAGAAATCGGGATTAGCGGTGAGTGTGATGTTGTGGAATTCCATAGATCAGAAGAGGGTGTTCCAATTTCCGGGCGGGAAGGAAAATATACAGTAATTCCGGTGGAATATAAACGGGGAAAGCCAAAGTCAAATGATGTGGATGCTCTGCAGGTGGCAGCCCAGGCCCTCTGCCTGGAAGAAATGCTGTGCTGCGATATTCCTTATGGATATATCTATTATGGAGAGATACGTCGCCGGGAGAAAATAGAATTTACAGACAGTCTGCGGCGTAAGGTGAAGGATATGTTTGCAGAGATGCATAAGTATTATAGACAAAGGTACACGCCAAAAGTAAAATGGAGTAAAAGTTGTAATGCATGTTCACTGAAAGATATCTGCCTGCCGGTGCTAAACAAAAATATTTCTGTAAAAAGTTATCTTGATAACAGGATAAAAGAGGAGGGACCGGATTGAAACGTTTGTTAAATACTCTGTATGTAACTGGCACAAACAGATATCTTTCTTTGGAAGGAGAAAATGTGGTTGTGCTGGAGGGGCGGGAAGAAATCGGACGGGTCCCTCTGCATAACCTTCAGGGAATAGTGACCTTTGGCTATACCGGCGCAAGCCCGGCGTTAATGGGTGCATGCGCCCAGAGAAACATAGATCTGACATTTATGTCAGGAAATGGGAGATTCCTTGCAAGAGTAACAGGAGAAGTAAAAGGAAACGTTACTTTAAGAAAACAGCAGTATCGCATTAGTGAGGACAAAGAGAAAAGTATCAGAATTGCTCGGAATTTTATTTTCGGAAAAGTATACAATGCAAGATGGATTCTGGAACGTGCCGCTCGTGACTATCCAATGAGGCTGAATGCTGAGAAGTTGAAAGAAAAATCAGCGCTTCTTTATAATAGCCTTCAGGAAATCAGAGTATGTGAGAATGCTTCAAAACTTTTGGGACTGGAAGGCGAGGCGGCATCCGTCTATTTTTCTGTGTTTGATCAGCTTATCCTTCAACAGAAAGAGAACTTTTCCTTCAGGGAACGCAGCAGGAGACCGCCCCTTGATAATGTAAACGCCATGCTTTCTTTTGCTTACAGCCTGCTGGCGGGGATGTGTGGCTCGGCGCTGGAAGGGGTTGGGCTTGACTCTTATGTAGGGTTTTATCATACAGACAGGCCAGGCAGGATATCTCTTGCATTGGATATGATGGAAGAACTGCGAGGGATTATGGCTGATCGCTTTGTTCTTACCATGATAAATAAGCGGATTGTGAAAAAGGAACATTTTATCCAGAAAGAAAATGGAGCTGTGATACTGAATGACAGCGGAAGAAAACTCTTCTTAAATGCATGGCAGGAACGGAAACAGGACGTGATAAAGCATCCTTTTCTGAACGAGAAGATAGAATGGGGTATGGTTCCCCATGCACAGGCTATGCTGCTGGCAAGATATCTGCGTGGAGATCTGGACGAGTATCCTCCGTTTTTGTGGAAGTAGGTGATAGAAATGCTTGTACTTATAACATATGATGTAAACACACAGACTGTTGCAGGACGTAAGCGGCTGCGAAAAGTAGCAAAACAGTGTGTAAATTATGGGCAAAGGGTACAGAATTCTGTTTTTGAATGCCAGCTTGATGCGACAAAATATCGTCAGGTTAAAGCAATTTTAGAGGATATTATTGACAAAGAGGCGGACAGTCTGCGATTTTATAACCTGGGAGACAAGTATAAAAATAAAGTAGAACATATCGGAATAAAACCTAGTTTTGATGTAACAGAAACGTTGATTTTCTAGTGCGGATATGGAGTGGACAGGAAATACTGAGAGATTCGCACCAGTAATTAAGGAGATAATAAAAATGATGATAAAAAATTTGAGCGTGAAGAGGCAGAAAGAAGTTGCGTTTTAGATGTAATAACCAATAATTAAGCCAATTATTTACAAAATATTGTAGATATTTGCTGTCGACCTCCTCGTGAGGTCGTGAATTGAAAGGTTGGGTTCATAGGTGGGTTAGCGCCAATCATATGTCGACCTCCTCGTGAGGTCGTGAATTGAAAGTAGAGAAACTAGATTTTTCTGTTGACTATCTAAACGTCGACCTCCTCGTGAGGTCGTGAATTGAAAGCTATTCCAGCGTGAACACAATAGCCTTTTCTGTGTCGACCTCCTCGTGAGGTCGTGAATTGAAAGTTTTAAAACCAGGGTTTCCGGGTCTTCGTACATTGGTCGACCTCCTCGTGAGGTCGTGAATTGAAAGGAATATAAGCGTACTTCTTTGCTCCCCATGTCCGGGTCGACCTCCTCGTGAGGTCGTGAATTGAAAGCCTTCCCTATGTGGTGGGGATCTACACGACAGCTGTCGACCTCCTCGTGAGGTCGTGAATTGAAAGGCATTACCATAGCTGTTGCCGCAGTGCCATGCCTTGTCGACCTCCTCGTGAGGTCGTGAATTGAAAGCCGAGTAATCCTGCTATCGCATTAAGTGACCACCGTCGACCTCCTCGTGAGGTCGTGAATTGAAAGGCCATGTCCTGTGAAATCTTCTTATCCGGTACAGGTCGACCTCCTCGTGAGGTCGTGAATTGAAAGAAACCACTCCGCTACAAGGTCAAGGGCTTTTTGCGTCGACCTCCTCGTGAGGTCGTGAATTGAAAGTCAGGGCTTATTACGACCATGCCAGAGAGACAGTCGACCTCCTCGTGAGGTCGTGAATTGAAAGAAATAGTTAGTTGTAATATCTACCCAGCCTGCGTGTCGACCTCCTCGTGAGGTCGTGAATTGAAAGCTTTCAGCTCAGGGGCTTCCGAAGCTGGATTCAGTCGACCTCCTCGTGAGGTCGTGAATTGAAAGGCCATCTGCGGTGTCCTGGGCTTTTTCTGCCGCGTCGACCTCCTCGTGAGGTCGTGAATTGAAAGGAACGCAACTGGGAACATCTGCGGGAGATTCTTGGTCGACCTCCTCGTGAGGTCGTGAATTGAAAGATGCAACAAAAAAGACGATTGCGAGCTTCAGGAGTCGACCTCCTCGTGAGGTCGTGAATTGAAAGGTCCCAATCTCCGGTGAATACGCCAACCAGGAAGGTCGACCTCCTCGTGAGGTCGTGAATTGAAAGACTAGAGTATACACAGCCATGCAGGCCAAGCAGCGTCGACCTCCTCGTGAGGTCGTGAATTGAAAGGCAAAGGCAATGTTCAGCTGGTAGTCGAAAACAGTCGACCTCCTCGTGAGGTCGTGAATTGAAAGTCGTACTTGGGGCGCTAAGAAATACGCTTATATACGTCGACCTCCTCGTGAGGTCGTGAATTGAAAGGTTATGCACATAATCTATCATTCGAATACCAGTTGTCGACCTCCTCGTGAGGTCGTGAATTGAAAGGGAAGCCAGCCCTCATAGAAACTTATGTTCGCCTGTCGACCTCCTCGTGAGGTCGTGAATTGAAAGTTATCGATTCAACAAGTGCCGAAATGAAACGAAACGTCGACCTCCTCGTGAGGTCGTGAATTGAAAGAAGGCATTGAGCATTGCTCCGGCCTGATTCCGTGTCGACCTCCTCGTGAGGTCGTGAATTGAAAGAATCCTGTCAGCAGACATATCGCCAGTGACTATGTCGACCTCCTCGTGAGGTCGTGAATTGAAAGATGCCACGCTCCTGAATTTCAAGCTGTTTTCTGGTCGACCTCCTCGTGAGGTCGTGAATTGAAAGTCCTTTGTCCGTCCGGCTCATAAGGCAGATGTGGTCGACCTCCTCGTGAGGTCGTGAATTGAAAGGGAACAACGTAAGCTGGGATCGGACAATCGCTTCGTCGACCTCCTCGTGAGGTCGTGAATTGAAAGGCCAAAGAGCAGCCTTATTACCCGGAAGCTCCAGTCGACCTCCTCGTGAGGTCGTGAATTGAAAGATATTGTATATAATATCAGCCCAGGTAGTTCCAGGTCGACCTCCTCGTGAGGTCGTGAATTGAAAGGGAATTGGAAAGAAGGGAAACAAAGATGAGTAAGAAGTCGACCTCCTCGTGAGGTCGTGAATTGAAAGGACATGGCGGTGATCCGGTCATCAGATGCAAAGTGTCGACCTCCTCGTGAGGTCGTGAATTGAAAGACCAGAGTGTATAAGGCAATGGAAGCCAAGCAGCAGGTCGACCTCCTCGTGAGGTCGTGAATTGAAAGTCACTTTCCGGAGCTCCCGGCTCTGTCCGATTCGTCGACCTCCTCGTGAGGTCGTGAATTGAAAGATCAAATACTGATAGATTTATGGAAGCTCTATGTAGTCGACCTCCTCGTGAGGTCGTGAATTGAAAGAAATCCAAAATACATTTTTTCAAACTGTGTCTGGGTCGACCTCCTCGTGAGGTCGTGAATTGAAAGAGGAAAGAAATGGAGAAAGGACAAAAATAGTACGTCGACCTCCTCGTGAGGTCGTGAATTGAAAGGATGAAGAGCTGTTAATAATTAAGCCCGGTGAAACGTCGACCTCCTCGTGAGGTCGTGAATTGAAAGATATCGGTACTATAATAAATATTGTAAATCAATGTCGACCTCCTCGTGAGGTCGTGAATTGAAAGCGGATTCCTTCTGGGTATTGTAGCGTATATTGAAGTCGACCTCCTCGTGAGGTCGTGAATTGAAAGCTGCATAATCTATTATATATAGAAGAAACACCTAGTCGACCTCCTCGTGAGGTCGTGAATTGAAAGATCGACTCGATATCACAAGGCATAAGTGATATCGTCGACCTCCTCGTGAGGTCGTGAATTGAAAGGGATATGGAAACGGCTATGTCTACGTAAAAGAAGTCGACCTCCTCGTGAGGTCGTGAATTGAAAGATAAGGCAAACAACGGAAAAGACATGCCATCTTAGTCGACCTCCTCGTGAGGTCGTGAATTGAAAGACGAATGAGCAGTTTCAAGACCCTGATCAAGAAGTCGACCTCCTCGTGAGGTCGTGAATTGAAAGTATTTGCTACCTGCTGCCAGTTCAGCTCCGAAATGTGTCGACCTCCTCGTGAGGTCGTGAATTGAAAGACCCAGCTTATGAATACAGACATGATCTTCTGGCGTCGACCTCCTCGTGAGGTCGTGAATTGAAAGATTACCCCAAGAGCTGTATGTACTCTCTGTATAGTCGACCTCCTCGTGAGGTCGTGAATTGAAAGTGTTGCGTTTGAATGACAATTACACAGATGAGCAGGTCGACCTCCTCGTGAGGTCGTGAATTGAAAGTGTTGCGTTTGAATGACAATTACACAGATGAGCAGGTCGACCTCCTCGTGAGGTCGTGAATTGAAAGATTCCTCCCCAGTAATCTATATATTGAATAAACGTCGACCTCCTCGTGAGGTCGTGAATTGAAAGAATAAACCAATCAAGGTTAAACTCGTGATATCCGTCGACCTCCTCGTGAGGTCGTGAATTGAAAGATACCGCCTTGTACAATCACATAGTCTGAATTAGGTCGACCTCCTCGTGAGGTCGTGAATTGAAAGTCTGCCATACGTGGTAGGCACATATACCACAGCCCAGTCGACCTCCTCGTGAGGTCGTGAATTGAAAGATGTAAAGAAAGGAGATAAGAAATGTTACTAACGTCGACCTCCTCGTGAGGTCGTGAATTGAAAGAGACAAGTTCTGCAAATATACAGCTGCGAGCCACGTCGACCTCCTCGTGAGGTCGTGAATTGAAAGATCCACCTCCAACAAATGCGCAATTAGTTGTGGAGTCGACCTCCTCGTGAGGTCGTGAATTGAAAGGGGCTGTATATCTATATATAAATCGTATCCTATGGTCGACCTCCTCGTGAGGTCGTGAATTGAAAGTTACAAAGTTCCGTGTTGCTGGTGGTGATGGATTGTCGACCTCCTCGTGAGGTCGTGAATTGAAAGGCTTAGTGGTTGGTCTGATTATGAGAAAATGTTAGTCGACCTCCTCGTGAGGTCGTGAATTGAAAGGCTGTTAATGATATTAACCTTAATCGCAACATGCAGTCGACCTCCTCGTGAGGTCGTGAATTGAAAGCCACATGCATTCCCGTATCACGTTCAATAGATTTGTCGACCTCCTCGTGAGGTCGTGAATTGAAAGATAAGTGAAGCATCGGGGATTCGAACCCCGGACAAGTCGACCTCCTCGTGAGGTCGTGAATTGAAAGACGGTAGCAATCGCTTCCCGGAAGAGCTCTGCATCGTCGACCTCCTCGTGAGGTCGTGAATTGAAAGATGTTGTAGGTCACGAAACCGAAGGTCTCTAAAGGTCGACCTCCTCGTGAGGTCGTGAATTGAAAGGAGAAAAGGGAAAAAGAACTGGAAGACGCCATTGTCGACCTCCTCGTGAGGTCGTGAATTGAAAGAACTCGGAAAATGATGCACTGGAATATCTGAAAACGTCGACCTCCTCGTGAGGTCGTGAATTGAAAGGGAAGTCTCCGGTTTCCTGATCTCCCGGATCTCCGTCGACCTCCTCGTGAGGTCGTGAATTGAAAGGGAATTGGAAAGAAGGGAAACGCAGATGAGTAAGAGTCGACCTCCTCGTGAGGTCGTGAATTGAAAGATCAACCGTTGGGGAGGAGAGATCCTCTTTGACAGTCGACCTCCTCGTGAGGTCGTGAATTGAAAGATATATTTCAGGTATATATCCATGCTCCCGGCACGTCGACCTCCTCGTGAGGTCGTGAATTGAAAGATCGTTGAATTAATTTCCCCTGATACTGCCTTTGGTCGACCTCCTCGTGAGGTCGTGAATTGAAAGTCTCCCTGTGAATATCTCACATCTGGGTCCCTGGTCGACCTCCTCGTGAGGTCGTGAATTGAAAGACCAGATCCATTTGCTCTATGGACATGTCTTTGCCGTCGACCTCCTCGTGAGGTCGTGAATTGAAAGTAGCTTTTTCAAAGAATGGCGTATACAGATACATGGTCGACCTCCTCGTGAGGTCGTGAATTGAAAGATGCAGTATGGTCGATTTATTCGGAGATTGGGGTCGACCTCCTCGTGAGGTCGTGAATCGAAAGGGAACGGTGCAAGGGTTCCTTACGGATGGGACTGGTCGACCTCCTCGAGAGGCCGTGAATTGAAAGGCATTCTATAACATAAATGCATGGAGTTCATGGACAGTCGACCTCCTCGTGAGGTCGTGAATTGAAAGGTCATGAATGAACTGCAAAAATACAATTTTAATGTCGACCTCCTCGTGAAGTCGTGAATTGAAAGATGCCAGATAGCGATATTGCAAAAGATGTGCTAAGCCGACCTCCTCGTGAGGGGGATTTTTAAATATTTAGAATGACCAAGGAATAAATTTTTATTCTAGTAGTGCTAGAAATGAAAAAAGATTATGAACACAAAAAATATAGAGTGTCCAACTTGTGAAAGAGTATGATACAGACGAAAAGATAATTGATGATTCTAAAATATAATTCAGATATTCATTTTCTCGCAAAAATCATTGACTTTTTTTACCATTGATGTTATGTTTTAAGTGCTTATATGACTGACGGAAGTGGAAATGACCACGGGAAGTATAAGCGAGGGAAG
>ERZ1090861.696-NODE-696-length-19668-cov-5.828889_pt1 | contig 19668 bp, 14 predicted proteins | sample MGYA00478482_ERZ1090861 | MGnify/ENA primary metagenome ERZ1090861 (study PRJEB33644, sample SAMEA5815744) | chicken gut metagenome | biome: Chicken; feature: Gastrointestinal Tract; material: Caecum | place: Ireland | collected 2019-01-01 | study: A study of the... | reverse complement strand
CGGATTTGATGGTAATTTGAATGCCTTTGCTGTCTTTGCCGTAAATCTCATAGACATTTCGGCCTATGAACCGTGGGATTGGTTGATGAGGGGGAAAAAAAGTCGCCTGAAGCATTTTTATAATACCGGCAAATTTTTATAATACCGGCAAAAAAAATTTTCACAAAAGTCTTGACAAATCTGATTCCTTGTGCTATAATGCTTCATATCTCATGCAAACGATTGCACAAATCGGAAGAGGTGAGGGTTGAAACAGAGAAAGAAGAAACTACGACAAAAAAACCAGGCGGGAAACCGACTTAGGCGGGGCGAGACAATTAAGTCAGAACACTATCCAAATCAGCAATCACAAAGCCGCGAGATTTAAGAAAAGCAATGGTCGCAGAAAGCAAAAAGGTACGTTTTTGAGGGAGGGCGTTGTGAGAGCGGTAAAGATTCGGAGTGTAAGGGGCGCTGGATTTGAGGATTGCATAGATAGCAGTAAGCAGCATCTTGCAAATGGCATAATCGCTTTCTTGTGACCACGACGCTTTTTGAGCAAAAGATCCATGCTTAAAAACAACGCAGATTTGTACTTGAAGGTGCAATTCGGCACACATGCACACATAAAGATATAGTCGGCAAAAAACCGTCGTCCTACTCACCTCCTCGTGCCGTGTAGTATGTCGGCTAGCTGTAGAACAATGTACAATAAAAATTATAAAAAATAAAATATTTGCGAACCGCACAATTCGTTTCGTTACTTTTTGTGCTTTTCGCAGAAAGGAATGGTTATAAGGATGAAGAGAGGATTGGCAGCTGGATTGATTTTCTGTCTGTTATTTTCGGTAGTGGGGTGCGGCGGCGGAGAATACGGACAGGATGCTTCCATCGGCGATGTGACGACGGGATGGCTTGCATCGGGGGACGGCGTGAGTTTGCGCGGTGCTTCGGACGTCGGCTGGGAAGCGGAATGGACGGCGGATGCGGCGGGGTACGTCTGCGCTGAATTGCCAGATACGGACGATTTCGGATATCTGAATTTCAAACTTCGTTCAGATGTGCGGACGTTGGTGACGCTGGAGGTGAACTATCATCTCGGCGGCGGAGAGGTTGTCAGCGGCGAAGAGATTCTGGAAGCGGGATCGAACGAGGAATATCTGACGGTGTATCTGGATTATGAAGAAAGACCATCCTCGGTTAAAATTTATCCTGCGGAGCAGAGCGGGGCGAAATTGTATTTTTCGGATTGCCTTTTTTCCGAATATTACAAAGGTGATAAATTAATCATATGCGAATATGACGGTTTTCTCACGCCGGGCGGTTCCGACTCCGATTCGAGTTCCGACTCCGATTCGAGTTCCGACTCCGATTCGGATTCCGACTCCGATTCGGATTCCGACGACCCTGGTTACGAAATCGTGGATGATTCTCCCCTTTCCCCTGCGGAGCGGCTGTGTAACCGCTATGCGGAGTATTTCAGCGTGGGCATGGTGGCGAATTACGAGCGATATGACGATTATTTCGGTCTGGAGGGGCATTTCAACAGCTTTACCTGCGAAAATGAGATGAAGCTGTATACGATAGCTTCCGACGAAAACAGCGCATTTAATTATAAAGATATTTCCACCTACGATTTTTCTAAAGCGGATGAAATGCTGACATATATGCGCAGGAAGGGGAAGAAGATTCGCGGGCACGCGCTGATTTGGTATCAGGGGGCGCCTGGTTGGATTTTGAACTGCCGCGACAAAGCAACGCTCCTGGACATGATCGATACTTAGTTATAACGTCGTCAAACATTTTTCGGACAAATTCGGCGACGTGATCTATGCTTGGGATGTGGTGAACGAAGCGGTAAGCGACAATTTTGGCAACGAGAGCCTCACTCAGGTTGCTAAAGAGGTGTTCGGAAGCAACGACGAAGGCTGCAATTCCATGCGAGGCGAATTTTGGAACGTGGCGGGGATCGATTACATCACGACGGCGTTCAAAGCGGCGCGTCGCGCCGATCCGGACGTACCGTTGTTCTACAACGACTACAACATTTGCACGGAATGGCAAAAGCTTCGTGGCTTCGTTAATCTCGTCAGCAAACTGATCGAATCGAATACGCCTATCGACGGAGTGGGTCTGCAGTCGCATTTCAAATCCATGAGTGAATCCGTTGTTTCGGATGCGGAAGCGGCAATCGGGTATATTGTAAAGTTGGCGGAAATCACCGATCATCCGCTGGACATCCACATCACCGAACTCGACGTGGAAAATTACGGGAACAATAATGCCGCCCTGGCGGATTTTTATGGTTCGCTGTTCGCGATGTATCGCCGCAACGCGGAATATATCTCTTCCGTGACCTTTTGGGGCGTGGCGGACGATTATTCGTGGCTGGACAGCAATCAGTATCGCAAGGCGTATCCGTTTTTGTTCGATGTCAATCAGAATAAAAAACCGGCGTTCGACAGGGTGTTCAATTTTTGAAACGCATCGGGAAATAATTCTTCCGAAAAAAATATTTGAAAACGTTTGACAAGCTCCAAGGGGTATGATATAATATTCTTGAATCATTGCAAACGATTGCATAAAATCGAAAGAACAAGCCCCGCGGGGCTTGTCGGTTGCGAAAAGCTTGCAACCGACAAAAAGAATTAGTCAGCCGAGATTCCGAAAGTACGGGGACGCGGTGGGCGCGGGAAGAGACGGCGTGTTTCGTGGCAAAACTTTCGCGGCGGGCAGCCTGCGCTTTCGGTGCGGAAACAGAGAAAGGCGACTTGTAAGTCCGTTCGTCCCGTCGCGCGGAATATCGATGTTTCGGGAATAACGCCGATTTTTTCGTCTTTCAAAGGGTAAACGAATGCCGTTCGGAGAAATGTGCGGACTGAAGGCGCAGGACGAATCGGACGGCGGAAGGGAGGGAGGTGCGCAGTTGCGAGCGGAATTTCTTTGGGAAAAATACAGTCCGTATTTTCCGATAGGTTATGCAATCGGCACGGAGAACATCGATCGGTACAAAGGGGGCATCGATCGGCATTTCAACAGCTTTACATGTGAAAACGAAATGAAGATGTATACCATCGCGCCCCATTCGCCGACGCAAGATAATTTTGCCCCGTCCGACAATATGGTTGATTACGCCGTCTCTCAGGGGAAACGGGTGCGCGGTCACACATTGATCTGGTATAACGGCGCGCCTTCCTGGATTGCGGGGTGCCGCGACAAACAGACGTTGCTGCGGTTTATCGGTGACTATGTGACGCGGGTGGTGAAGCATTACGGAAACAAGGTCTATAGCTGGGACGTGGTGAATGAGGCAATCGGAGACGACAATCGGTATCGTTCTGCCTTTTACGACGTGGCGGGCATCGATTATATCGAGACGGCATTCTGCGTGGCGCGCGCCGCCAATCCGCACATCCGGCTTTTCTACAACGATTACAATCTGGATAAACCGCAGAAGCGCGCTAAAGTCATCGAGATGCTACGCGAATTGCAACGGGACGGCGTTCCCGTGGACGGTGTGGGAATGCAGGGGCATTACAATCTGAAAGACACGCGGATTTCCGATGTCGAAAACGCCATCCGCGAATTTTCTGCACTCGGTCTGGAAGTGCAGATAACCGAATTGGACGTCAAAAATTACGGCAATACGGGCGCACGGCGGCAGGCGGAGCTGTACGGTGAACTGTTCGCGCTGTTCCGCAAATATGCGGACGTCATCACGGGGGTTACGCTCTGGAATGCGGCAGACGACTATTCGTGGCTGGACGGAGACGATTTTCCCCATTACGGAACAGGGAAAGCCTATCCCACACTCTTTGACGAAAATCACGGCAGGAAAGAGGCATTTTATAAAGTTTTCGACTTTTGATTTTCGTCTGAGGCAAAGGTTTTGTAGGCAAAAAGGTATCGTTACCGCGGCGCGGGCAGCAGGCATTCGCGTCCGGCGGCAATAAATAGCAAATAAAAAGGTTAAGGAGGCTGAAAATGAGAAAATTTTTGAGGTATTTCTCTCTGGCGTTCGTCTGTCTGTTCGGTTTCGTACTGTTCGGGGCATGCAATAAAGGCGGAGAGAAAGCGACGTTGAACGAATGGTCCGTGCCCGTTTACAATAACGTCACGGTCGGTAGCAGCGTCTTTTTGCAGACGGTGCGCGCGACGGACAGCGAGGGGAATTCGTATGTCGCGGAAGCGCAGATCGTCGGGCCTAACGGCGTCATCACGCCTGCAGCGGACAATACGTTCAAAGCGGATGCGGAAGGTACGTATACCATCGTCTATACGATCGCTTTTAACGGCGACGAATTGGAGAAAGTGGCTACGTTCACCGCGACGGCGTCCGGAAACCCCGATAATCCCGATAATCCCGATAATCCCGATAATCCCGATAAACCCGATAATCCGTCTCAGCCTGACGCGGTTCTGGGTGCGCTGAAAGTCATCGAGGGGTCCGAACAATTCTTCAGTGTTTCCGGGAACACGGTCACCGTTTTGCAAACCATCGATGCGAGCAGCTGGAAGACGATCGGCTGGACCTTGTCCGGATGGACGATGGAGAACGGCGCTTCCATTTCCATTAAGATCACTAATAACACGACAGGGACGATCTCAATGAAATATAAGGCGGTGACGGACGGCGGCGAGCAGTACGGCTATCCCGATCTTTCCATTGCCCCCGGTGAAAGCGATACTTATTTCAAACCCACAGGCACGGACAATGATCCCGAACCCGCTTCCGTTTCCTCCATCGAATTGGCAATCGGCGCGACGGCTGCGGGCGGTACGTTTACCGTCGAGGCGCAGCTCATCGGCTCGGGAATGACTCCCGGCGGCGATGTCGGTACCACGCAGCTGGGTCCGATGACGGTGACGGCGGGCGCGGAGGATTATTTCTCCGTTTCCGGGAACACGGTGACGATCAAACAGGCGGTGGCGGAATCCGCTTATAAATCGCTGTCTTTCACGGTGGCGAATTGGGATAAAGCCAATGCGGCTTCCGTCATGTATACGGTGAAGAACAATACTTCCGGTCAGGTGACGATTAAGTACAAGGTGACGACGGATACCGGCGTGGGCTGGGGTTATCCCGACACGGTGGCGGCTGCCGGCGAGACCAAGGATTATACCGGCGCGACGGTTACCAACGATCAAGGCGGCGCTTCCGAAGTGACTCTGATCGAGCTGTTCATCATCACCGACGCGACGGGGACGATAGAGATAAACCTGTCTTTGTTCTGAGTAAAAAACTTTTGCCTGCGGGTTTCCGCGGAGTTTCCGTGGAAATCGAAAAGAATGAATGTGGTTCAATAAAAATTTTTCAGGAGAAGAAAAATGGAACAGAATAACAAAAACAAGTACGAAAGCCCCGAATTGCAGACGGTGCTGTTCGATGAAACAGACGTTATCACGTCGTCGGGTGATGGTACGGATCCCGCTTTTGTGGATGGTTATGACGATAATGGTTTCTGGAGGGACAATACGTGATGAAATTCCGCAGAAATAAAATATTGTGTACGGCATTGCTCGCGGGTGCGATAGCATGTGGCGCGATGGCGGCGCAGACCGTTTTTGCCGTCGCAGAAGAATCTGTCGTCGACAATACTTTTGCCATGATGGGCGCGTCTGTGCGTCTCAACGAGCCGACGGGTATCCGCTTCGGCGCGCGGCTGGGAGTCGACGCGTATGTCGAGCCGACCGATGGCGCGGAGACGGGCACTTCCGTTTCTTACGGCGTGGCGATTTTTCCCGTTAATCTGCTGGAGTACTGCGGAATCGATTATGCGGAATACAACCCCAATCTCGACTACGTTTCCTTGATTACGGTCAAAGGCGCGGACTATTTTAAATACATGGAGGATCAGAAAAAACCCGTCGTTTACGAGACGGAGAGTGTTCCCGTACCCGTGTATGCGCCGGACGACAAGGAAAATCCGCAGTATTACGAAGTGTACGGCAGCATCGGCAATGTGCTGTACAACAATCTTGCCCGCGACTTTTTCGGGATCGCTTATCAGAAAACGACGACCAGCGAAGGCGACAGTGTTACCGTTTCCTACCGCTATGCCTCGTTTGAGAACGGAATCAACGTGCGCAGCGTCGCCTATGTGGCTTCCGCCGCATACGCGGACACTTCGGAAGAGAAACGTCCCGTTCTGGACGACTTCCTCAACCGCGCGTTTTTGCAACAGAGCGGCGTAAGCGAAGGGGATGCCCCTTCCGAGCCTAAGCCCGATTGGACGGCAGCGCTTTCGCAATCTTCCCTCGAACTGTACGTGGGTGGCGGAGCGAAGCTCTCCGCGCATGGCGTTGATGGGGACGTAACTATCGACTTGGGTGCGTCGTCCTGGACGTCGGAAAACGCAGAGATTGCTTCAGTGGATTCGACCGGCGCCGTCAAGGCGCTGAAAGCGGGCGAAACCCAGATCAAAGCCAATGTCGGCGGCAAAGAAGTCTCCTGCCAGGTGACGGTATCCGTACGGAAGCCCGATGATCCTTATACCGTTACCGTGAAGGGCGGCACGGCGGATATGCCGAAGGCGAAGGCGGGCGAAACGGTCACGCTTACCCCGGACGAAGCCCCCGCGGGGAAACAGTTCAGCCATTGGACGATAGACGGCGAACGCATAGAGGGAAATTCTTTTGACATGCCCGCCAGGGACGTGACGGTAGAAGCGGTGTACGTCACCATTCCCGAATACAGCACGATCGAAGAATATGGGCCGCTCAACGATCCGAAGAATTTCACCGGCGGGATTTCCCCAGACGAAAAGACGTTTACGTTGAGGGTTGACGCTCACGACGGTCAGCAGTCTGGAGGAGGTTGGGCAAACTACGTGTCCATTCCCTATGAAGGAACGCAGAATACGATTTCCTTTACGTTGCGGAACATCTCCTCATCGCATGCGCTAAATCTCTGCATCGACGTACAGCAACGATACGGCGGCGAGATTGCTCTGAGCGGAGCGACGACGGGCGGAACGCTCGAAAATAATAACAGTCAGGTAAAGGTGACGATTCCGCAGGGCGGAAGTCAGAGCGTGTCGATCACGGCAGACGCGACGGAGTTTGACAGCGGCAATAAAATGGTGCGGATCGTGTTGCAGCCGCTGGCTTACGAGCCGCACGAGTACGTAGGCACAATCGAGCTTTCCGAGATCCTGTTCGGAGACGCGGGCTCGGTGCAGCCCGAATACTCCGTGAAGGTAAACGGCGGATTTGCGGACAAGACGAACGCCGCCGCGGGAGATACGGTCACGCTTACGTACGATCCCAAGCGCATCCCCGAAGGCATGGTGTTCGGCCATTGGACGATGAACGGAGAAACCATCGAAGGCGATTCCTTTGAGATGCCTACCGAGGACGTGACGGTGACGGCGGTCTATGTCAACGATATCGGCACCACAACGGTGGGTGATCTGTATGTCGTGGAAGGCAGTGGAAGCTATTATTCGGTCAGCGGCAATACGGTCACGATTAACAACGTTTGTACAGAAAAAGACTTGTATAAGAGCGTTGCTTTCGATATCGGCAATTACGATCCCACAAAGGCAAAGTATGTGCGCGTTACCGTCACCAACAATTCCGGCGCCGAACTCGGCTTCATGTACAAAGCCGTGGCAGGCGGAGAAGAAGGATATGGTCCTGACGTATCGGTCAACTCGGGCGAAACGGTCAGTTGGACCGACGAGGCGCAGTACGGAATAACCGGTTTATTGACAAAGGCGGAAATCTTCTTCTGGGGAGGTACGCAGGGCGGCACGTTTACCGTGACCATCGAATTTTCCTCCACGCCTTTTACCGAATAAACGAAAATAGGAAAACGGGTCTCGATTTTTCGGGATGAATGCAAGGGGAGCCGTTCCCGTTTTGGGAACGGCTTTCCCGTGCTACAGAGAGTTTTGCGGAAAAAATTGCCGCGATTGTCCGTGTTGCCTTTTTTCGCTTGACAAAATTACGGAGAAAAGATTATAATAAAAAAGATAACGTTCGGGAAAAGCGAGGCGAATGGAATGGTGACGATCAAGGACATAGCGCGGGAGGGCGGCGTATCCGTTTCCACGGTCAGCCGCGCATTGGCGGACAGCCCGCTGCTTCCGAAAAGCACGAGCGAGAAAATCAAGCGGCTTGCCGAGCAGATGGGTTACGTCAAAAACGAAGCGGCGATCAGCCTGAAAACGGGCGTTTCCCAGTCGGTGGGGATATTGAGTTTTGTGGACGAGGCATTCGGCTTTTCGCATTATCTGTTTTCGGGCATTTTAGATGCGTTCGCCAAACGGATGAATGACTGCAATTACGAGATTTTCCTCATTTCCAACAAGTCGCTGCGGGACGGGGACACCCTGTTGCGTTCGCTGCGTTCCAAAAAACTTTGCGGGGTGCTGATCCTGTGCGGGTATTCCCAGACGGAAAGCGTGAAAAAACTTATCGAAAGCGATATCCCCACCATCGTGGTGGATGGGTTCGATGAGGACATTTCAGAGATGACTTATTGCATTTCCAGCGAAAACCGCTGGGGTATGTACGAATTGACTTCCGCCATTCTTCGCAAGGGACACCGCAATATCGCTTATATCTGCGGCGAGGATTATTATGTCACTCACGAGCGGGTGCGGGGATTCCGACAGGCTTTGAAAGAATCCGGCATCGAACCGAACGAGGCTATGTTCGTCCGCGGGAAATACTACAACCTTTCCACGGTCAAAGAAAACATCGATATCCTTCTTTCCCGTCCGAATCCGCCTACCTGCATCTTCTTTCCCGACGATTATACCGCATTCGAGGCTTACGAGATTCTGCGCAACAAGGGGTATCGGATCGGAGAGGACATCTCCGTCGCGGGGTTTGACGGGCTGGAACTCGGCGCACACCTTCAGCCCCGTCTCACAACAGTCCGGCAGAACGTCAAGCTGCTGGGACGGACGGCGGCGGATACGCTGCTGGATGCTATTTCCGGCAAAAAGCGCCCGTATATGCAACTCCTCCCCGTACACGTTCTGGACGGGGAAAGCGTGTGTTCGCTTTTGCCGTAAAAATGCGTTTCGCCGTAAATTTTTTCGGGGCTTCTTGAAAAAGAAGCTCTTTTTCTATTGACAACGCATGCCGCTTGTGATATAATAAATACATCAATGCAAACGATTGCATAAAAACGGAGGTCAGGAAAATGAGAAAAAAGATTTGTCTTTTGATGGCGGCTGCGATGTCATTGAGTTTTGCGACGGTTGCTGCGGGCTGCGGCGGAGGCGAAGGCGAGGGGCTCGTCGTCTGGACGTTTACGGACGAACTCGGGGAAATGGTTGAGAATTATTATAAGAAAAACGTCGATCCGGACGCGGAGATCAACGTGCAGACAATCCCCGTCAACGATCTGTCCACCCGTCTCGACAGCGCCTGGCGGGCAAAGAAGAATCTGCCCGACATCGTCGCCATCGAGGAAAAGTATATTCGCAAATATGCGGACGCGGAAGGCATGTTTGAGCCGTTGGACGATATGCTCGCCGAAGATAACGGCATGTACGAATACACGCTGGACGCCGCGCGTAACGCAGACGGAAACATCATCGCCTATGCTTGGCAGGCGACGCCTGGCGCGCTCTATTACCGCACGGATATGGCGGAGGAGATTCTCGGGGTCACTTCTCCTGAAGAGATGCAGCCGCTGGTGGCTACTTGGGCGGATTTCCTTGATACGGCAAAGCGCCTGAAAGACGCAAATACCGAGCATTTCAGCGATATCCGCATCCTTTCGGACGTGGCTGCGCCCGGACGCGCATTCTATTCGGAGCGGGAAGCGTCCTGGGTCGTGGACGGAAAACTGTCCATCGAGGAACAGCTTTATGAGGGCGAAGACAGTTTGTATGAGATCATCAAGGCACTGCAGGTGGGCAACGGCGAATGGGGCGAAAAAGAGGATCCGTTCATCAATGAAACGACCGAGCGCACGACGGCGTGGTTCAACGACATGTCGCAGGATCGGGTATTCAGCTATCTGCTGCCTTCCTACTCGCTGCAATACGACTTGAAAAAGTATGCGGCGGACGAACAGGCAGGGACGACTACGGCGGGTAAATGGGGGGTCGTACAAGGTCCTGCCATCTATTCGGACGGCGGTACCTGGCTGGGGATTGTCAGCACTTCCGACAAGAAAGAGAAAGCGAAAGAGCTTATTAGGTACTTTACAATGGATGAGTCTTTCCTCCGCGCTTGGGCGGACGATACGGGCGACTTCATGAACAATTCGGCCCTCATGGCGGAATATGCCGCCGACAATGAGCGGGGCGAAGAGTTCCTCGGCGGGCAGAATCATTACAAACTGTTCAACGAGATTGCGGCGAAGATCAAGGGGAACAATCGCACGGCTTACGATTCCAATATCAATTCCATGTTCAACGAGTGGGCAATCAACTATGCCAAGATGGAGAACGTAAATTCTGCAGCCACCGCGAAAGCGGATGCCCTGGCGGGATTCATCGATGGCGTTTCGGCGGCGTATTCCACGCGCTTCGACACGGATATCGTTAACCCCGTCGCCTGATTGCGGAGGGAGAAAATGCGGTCGTTCCATATCGGTAAAAGGGGACCGAATTACGATAAATACGGAATGCTGTTCGTCGCCCCTTTCTTTATAGTGTTTCTCATTTTTCAACTGTATCCGATCGTTTATTCCGTCGCCATCAGTTTCACCGATTTTTCGGGTATGATGATGCCTTCGGAAATGTCCGGGGTTGGGTTTGAGCATTATGCCTATCTTTTGTCCAATCCGCGGTTCCTGCATTCCATTGTCAATACGTTTATCGTCTGGACAATCAATTTCGTTCCGCAGATCGTGGCGGCGTTCGCCTTTGCGGCGCTGTTCACCTCCATCAATCTGAAAATGCGAGGTGCAGGAGTTTTTAAGATTCTCTATTATCTGCCCAATATCGTCACGGCGGCGTCGGTGGCGGTGCTGTTCAAAAATCTTTTCCTCTATCCCGACGGGATTCTGGATAAGATGTTTAAAGCGATAGGGCTCGTCAAGGATCCGAGTTTCAATATTTTCCGTTCCGCATGGGGCTGTCGGCTTTTGGTGTCCTTTATCCAGTTCTGGCGGTATTTCGGGTACACTATTCTTACACTCGCCGCGGCCATGCTGGGAATCAATCCCGCTTTTTATGAGGCGGCCACCATCGACGGGGCCTCTAAGGGGAAAATGTTTTTCTCCATAACCCTGCCGCTGATGAAACCCATCGTGCTGTATACGCTGATCACCAGCCTTGTCGGCGGTTTGCAGATCTTCGAGATACCGTATCTCCTCTGTAACGGCGGACCGCAGATGCCCGGCGGCGGATGGGCTACGGAAACGACCGCTGTGTACATCTATCAGATGGCGTTTGGAGCGGGCTACACGTCCGATTACGCGCTCGCCAGCGCTGCTTCCGTCTATCTGTTCCTTATCGTCCTCGTCCTGAGCTTTATCACGTTCCGGTTTTTCGGGGCGCAGGCGTTCGGGATTGAACGCAAAGAAAAAACGCGCGGGAGGAGAAAAGAAAAATGAAGATTTCTTTCCGCAGAAAAACCTTTCTCGGTATGGGCGTCAAGGACTGGATATTATTCGCGGTGTGCGTGTTTTTCGCCTTTCTCTGTATTTTTCCGCTTTGGCTTATGCTGTCCAACGCGACGCGTACCACCACGCAGATTCAGCAAGTGGGCGGACTTCGCGCCTTGATTCCTTCCCGCTACTTTTTCTCCAACATCGACGCCCTGCTCAATCAGGGGTTCGACATTTGGGGAGGGGTGGTCAACAGCTTCGTCATCGCCGTTTCCAGCACATTGTTATGCGTCTATTTTTCCGCGCTGACTGCTTACGGATTTGTTGGATACCGCTTTCGATTCCAGAAAGTCCTGTTCAGCATTTTATTGGCGACTATGCTGATTCCCGGGCAGTTGGGCATGATCGGTTGGTATCAGTTGGTGGTGGATCTGCGCATGTACGATACATGGGTTCCGCTGATTCTTCCGTCCGTTGCTTCCGCCACGACCGTATTTTTCCTTAAACAGTACCTGGAGGCGACGTATAGCAAAGACCTCGTTGATGCGGCGCGGATAGACGGCTCGCGGGAGTTTATGACCTTCAACCGGATTATTCTTCCCATTTCCGCGCCTGCGCTGGCGACGATGGCGATTTTTTCGTTCGTCTATTCCTGGAACAATTATCTGCCGCCGTTGATGATTCTCAACAGCGAAAGCTTGTATACGCTGCCGCTTTGGATTAATCTGCTCAACGCCAATACGCATGAAGTCAATTACGGCGCGCTTTACGCGGGACTGGTCATGACCGTATTGCCGCTTTTAATCGTGTATCTTTGCTTTTCTAAATTCATCGTCGGCGGCGTGGCGCTCGGCGGAGTCAAGGAGTAAAACTGAATCATGCAGACTAAAATCCAAAATCCGGTGCTGACCGGTTTCAATCCCGATCCCTGCATCCTACGGGTGGGGAAAAAATATTATTTGGCAACGTCCACGTTCGAGTATTTTCCGGGCGTACAGATATATGAGTCGGACGACCTCGCCGAGTGGCGCGTTATCGCCCGTCCCGTTGTGCGCGACAAAGAGGATATGACGGGCGTTCCGCAGGGCGGCGGTGTCTGGGCGCCTTGTCTCTCGTACGACGGCAAACGATTTTATCTCGTTTATAGCAAAATGACCGTCTGGTCCACCGATCCGTACAAAGATTGCGAAAATTACGTGATCACAGCCGAACGCCCGGACGGGGTATGGAGCGCACCCGTCTATCTCAACAGCGACGGCTTCGACGCATCTCTGTTTCACGACGGGGAAAAATCCTATTATATGTGCATGGAATGGGATTACCGAAAGCCTTTTGGTTCTCCGCAGTTTACGGGGATCTTGCTTTGGGAGTTTGACCGCGTGACGCTTTCCCTAAAAGGAGAAGCGAAAAAGATATTTCGCGGCACCGACCGCGGCTCTGTCGAGGGCCCGCATATCTATAAAGTCGGGGAGTATTATTATCTCTTTACAGCGGAGGGCGGAACCAAGGAAGAACATGCGGAGACCGTCGCCCGCAGCAAAGACGTGTTCGGTCCTTACGAGGTGCATCCGGATAAACATCTCATTTCTTCCTACATGACGGACAATTTGTTGCAGAAAGCCGGCCATGCCAGCCTTACGGACGACGGAGAGGGGAATTATTATATCGCGCATCTCTGCGGCAGAAAGATCGCTTCCGGAAATTGCGTTCTCGGCAGGGAAACGGCGATTCAAAATGTCGTTTTTCGGGACGGATGGCCCTATCTCGCACACGGCGGTACGCAGCCAAGGAGTTTTTATACGCTTCCCTATGCCGTCGAAAAAAAGAAAAAGGAAGGGGGCAGGGTAGAATTCAACGATTATACGCTGAAAAACGTCTATCAAAGTCTGCGTCTGCCTTTGGACGGGAAATGCAAGGTGATCTCTCCCCGCAGCGTGGAGTTGACGGGCGGAGAAAGCATCGTTTCTCTGCATGGTCAGACCCTTTTGGCGGTGCGGCAGACGGATCCCGCGTTTGCGGCGGATTTCTGTATGGATTTCGTCCCCGAAAAATTTTCTCACCTCGCTGGATTGATTTATCGTTATAACGAAGCCAATCAGTATTTGCTGTATGTAAGTTACAATGAAGAGCGCGGTTCAGCGATGTTGTACGTTCAGAGTTTTCGCCGAGGCGTTTATTCGTATATGGATTCCGGCATTCCGGTGGGAAGTCGTGTGTGGTTACGTGTGGAAGCGACTCCGGATGGTGGACAGTTCTGTTATTCTTCGGACGGGAAACAGTATTTTCCCGTCGGCGAAAAGCTGGATGTATCCGTCCTTTCGGACGAGGCGGCGTCGCCTATGGGCTTTACGGGGGCATTCGTGGGTATGTACGTCGGAGATCTTTCGGCCAGAAAAAAAGTCGCTCGCTTTACCGATTTTCGGTATATTCCCCGATAAGAGAACAAGGAGGATTCTATGGATAAAATCTGGAAAAGAAGCATGAGACTTGCAGTGTTTGCCTGTACGGCGACCATGGCGGCGGGGCTGCTCCTGCCGCTTGCCTCCTGCAAGGACAAAGAAAAGACGATTGCCGAGGCATACGAGGATTACTTCCCCGTCGGTGTGGCGCTGGACGTGGATCCGGGACTGGTTTCGTTTAATTATGACGACGAATTCGTCGGACAGTTCAGCAGTCTTACCGCCGGGAACGAAATGAAATGGACGTATACTGAAAATCAGCCTGGGGAATATACCTGGGAATTAGGCGATTACGTCGTTTCCAAGGCGGAGGAACTGGGCATGGTCGTACGCGGTCACAATCTCGTTTGGCGGAGTACCACGCCCAATTACGTTGTCAACGACAGTCGCGATCCCGATCCGAACATCGCAAAATCAAAAGTTCTGGAAGATATTCGTTCACATATTTTCGCGACGGTGGAGCATTTCGGAGACGATACCGTTTATTGCTGGGACGTGGTGAACGAAGCGATTTCGGACAGTAGCAATCCCGATGAGATCTATTATCCCTGTGAATTTTACGACGCGGCGGGAGAAGATTATATTTTCGAGTCTTTCAAGGCGGCGCGGCAGGCAAATCCGAATATCAAACTGTTTTATAACGATTATGGTCTGATTAATCCGGTCAAGCGCGAAAAAGCCATCGGCATGATCAAAAAGATGCAGTCTCTCGGCATTCCCATTGACGGAATCGGCGAGCAGGGGCATTACAATATCCGCGAATTCGATTTCGAGGCATTCCGGGATATGCTCGACGATTTCCGGGAACTTGGTTTGGAAGTGCAGATCACCGAGCTCGATTTTTCCGTTTATGCGAATGCGGCGGATCCGCAGTTGGACGGGTTGTCCCCAGAGTTGGAAGCGTTGCAGGCGGAAGCTTACGGAAAAGTGTTTGAGATTTGCCGCGAGAACAGAGACATCATCACGGGCGTGACCATTTGGGGCGGCGCGGACGATAAGACATGGCTAGACAATCATCCCACCGAAAACCGCAAGGATTATCCCCTGCTGTTCGACGTGTTTGCCGAGCGGAAAATGGCGTACGACGCGATTATGGATTTCGATGATGGGTTCACTTACGACGAAAGCAAGCGCGAGGACGAACAGTACAATGTTTACGACGGGAAAGCGGAGACGTTTTCTTTCGGCAAGTGGTTCGGTGATTTTGAAAATAGCGGTTTCGATGTGACGCAGGATTTCGATCTGAACGGCGAGAGCGTCACCAAAGTGCATTATGCGAAACTCAGTGATTACACGCAGGTACAGACGAAGGTACACGGCAAGTTGGAAAAGTTCAAGTACGTCAATTTTACTCTTTCTGCCGATCAATACATGATGATGATGCCGCAACTCAATTATTCCACCGGGTATGGGGAGGAAAGCGACAAGATCATCGGCGAGGACAGCTTTGAGGTCTCTCCTGGGAAAAAGACGTATAGTGTTCGCATCCCTGATTCTCGGCGACTCTATCTCAATTTACTTGAAGACGTATGGCTTTTCCCCGATCCGGGCGAACGCACGGGCGGAGACGGAAAGATTCTGCAAGGCAATTTCTATATTCATGACGCTTGGTTCTCCGAAAAAGCGCCCGCGGACGCGGAGGTGTTTGAGTCGGCTGCCGGCGGCAGTGGTGTACGCGAACGCCCGTACAGAAGAGACGGACAGTTTACCTGGTACAACGAAACGGATTGGACGAAATATCGCATCAGTCTCTCGAACGCGGGCGTCAATATCAGTTCGACGGGTGCGGCGGAATGGGGATTCGTTTCCGTGCAGCTTGAGGACTTTGACCTGGCGCACAACAAGCTGCGATTCAGCTACATCGATAACGACGGGGGGAGCGTTTCTTATATCCGTTTTCGTTTGCGCGGTTCACCTACAGGGATGGTGGACGACGGAATCAATACATATATGACCTATTACGACAAAGATCTCGTGGATTGGGTCTACGACGTGCCTCCGTATACGCAGCCGGCTGCGGGCGGACCGGAATCGGTCGTTTTCGATGCGGAAACGGGGCGTGTGGATATCGTGTACGACATTTCCGCCGAAGTGCAGAGCCTGATTGCCGCGGGCGGTATCGATTTGTCCGAAGAGGGCTACGGTCTGCGTCTTGTTCTCCTCATCGAAACGGTTGGGGTGGACGGCAAGACGGGTACCGATTATGCGCCGAAATATCCGTCCGGATATTCCGATCCGGAAAAAGTAGGTCAGACGGTAGAAGCGGACGGCGAATTCAACATCACCGTAGTGGACGTCGGCACGTATACGGAAGAATAAAAAATAAAAGCGAGGTTTGAAAAAATGCGGTTTGATCTGAAAAACGTCCGGTACGAAGGACCGGACAGTAAAAATCCTTTTTCGTTCAAGTTCTATAATCGGGACGAAAAGATTAACGGTAAAAAAATGAGCGAACACATGAAGTTCGCGCTCAGTTATTGGCATACGGTCGGGCAGGAGGGCACGGATGTTTTCGGGGGACCGACGATGAGCAAGACATTCGGACTTTCCCGTCCCATGGACATTTACCGTGCAAAAGCGGATTTTGCCTTTGCGCTCATGAATGCGCTGGGTATCGACTATTATTGCTTTCACGACGCGGATATCGCGCCCGAAGGAAAGACGCTTGCGGAGAGCCTCAGCTATTTCCGTGAGATGGTCGAGTACATTTTTGGCTTGCAGAAAGAACACGGCAAGAAACTGCTTTGGGCGACGGCGAATAATTTCGGGGATAAAAAATTCATGGTCGGGGCGGCGACCAGCGCTAATGCCGATGTGTTTGCGGTGGCGGCGGCAAAAGTCAAAGCCTGTATCGACGCGGACATTCTGCTCGGTGGCACGGGATATGTGTTTTGGGGTGGCAGAGAGGGATACGATACCCTGCTCAATACCGATATGGCGCTGGAATTGGACAATCTCGGCAGATTCCTGAAAATGGCGCGCGATTACGGGCGAAAGCAAGGCTTCAAAGGGGATTTCTATATCGAACCGAAGCCCAAAGAACCCACGAAGCATCAATACGATTTCGACGTGGCCACCTGCATCGGATTTTTGCGGAAATACGATCTTATGGGCGACTTCAAAATGAACGTGGAGGCGAATCACGCGACTTTGGCGATGCACACTTTTCAGCATGAGTTGCGCACGGCGGCAATCAACGGCGTGTTCGGCTCCATCGATGCCAACCAGGGCGACCCGCTTTTGGGGTGGGATACCGATCAATTTCCCACCGATGTGTATTCGACGGCGATGTGCATGTACGAGGTCATCAAGGCGGGCGGATTCACGACCGGTGGACTTAATTTTGACGCGAAAGCGCGCCGCGCCAGCAATACTGTGGAAGATATCCTATTCGCGTATATCGCAGGCATGGACAGTTTCGCGCTCGGCTATAAGATCGCGGATCGCCTGATTAAAGATGGGCGGATCGATGAATTCATCGAACAACGTTATGCATCTTATCGCTCGGGTATCGGCAAAGCGATCATAGAAGGACGCGCCACTTTGGAGAGCTTGTCCGATTATGCACTTACGCTTGGCGATGTCGAAGTAGAGAGCGGTCGGCAGGAATATCTCGAAAGCATCGTCAACGACATTATGTTCCGAGGATTTTAAAACGTGGATGTGCTCTGCCGGTGATTTATCGGCAGGGCGGTTTCCGAAAAGGGGATTGAATGAACACTTATATCGGCATCGATCTGGGCACGAGCGGGGCAAAGTTCCTGCTCGTTGCCGCGGACGGCAGGATTCTGACGGAGAACACGCAAACCTACCCTGTATTTTATCCGCAGAGCGGCTGGAGCGAGCAAAACCCCGAGGACTGGTATTCCGCGGCGTTGCGGGGGATGGAGGAACTGCTGAAAGGGCAGGACAGAGATGCGGTGAAGGGCATTTCTTTCGGTGGACAGATGCACGGATTGGTCGCGCTGGACAAGGAGGACAAGGTCATTCGCCCCGCCATTTTGTGGAACGACGGCAGGACGGAAAAGCAGACCGAGTATCTCAACGAAAGCGTGGGGAAGGACAAACTTTCGGCATATACGGGAAACATCGCCTTTGCGGGATTTACCGCGCCGAAAATCCTCTGGATGAAGGAAAACGAACCGCAAAACTTCGCGCGCATCGCCAAAATCATGTTGCCCAAGGACTATCTCGCCTATCGGCTTTCGGGCGCGTTCGTCACCGATTATTCGGACGCGAGCGGGATGCTCCTCCTGGACGTAAAAGGGCGCAGATGGTCGAAAGAAATGTGCAAAATTTGCGCGATAGACGAAACCCTGCTGCCTTCTCTTTACGAAAGTTACGAGATCGTGGGCACGCTGAAAAAGGAGATCAGAATGCTCTTGGGACTTTCGGAAAACGTGAAGATCGCGGCGGGCGCGGGGGATAACGCCGCGGCGGCGGTCGGGACGGGCGTGGTCGGTGAAGGCGGCTGCAATATCTCGCTGGGTACCAGCGGCACCCTCTTCGTGTCCTCCGAAAAGTACAAGGAAGATAAGGTCAACGCCCTGCACAGCTTCTGCCATGCGGACGGCGGCTGGCATCTGATGGGCTGCATCCTCTCGGCGGCGTCCTGCAATACATGGTGGTCGGACAAGATCTTGCAGACAAGCGACTACGCAAGGGAGCAGGCGGGGCTGGAAGAGAAACTCGGTACAAACGACGTGTATTTTCTTCCCTATCTCATGGGGGAAAGAAGCCCGCACAACGACGTGAACGCCCGCGGCGGTTTTATCGGCATGCGCGCGGACACGACGCGGGGGGAGATGACGCTGGCGGTGCTGGAAGGGGTGACTTTTGCCCTGCGCGACTGCCTGGAAGCGGCGAAAAAGAACGGCGCGGACGTGAAGAGCACCCGCCTTTGCGGGGGCGGAGCGAAAAGTCCGCTCTGGCGGAAGATCGTAGCAAGCGTCATGAATATGCCCGTGGAGATCCCCCAGACGGAACAGGGCCCCGCCTTCGGCGCGGCGATGCTGGCGATGGTGGGCTGCGGGGAGTATAAAACGGTAAAGGAGGCGGCAGACACCATCGTGCGGGTGAAACAGACGGTTCTGCCCGATAATGCCGTTGCCGTCCGCTATGCGCGCCGGTATGCGCACTTTACAAAATTATATCCGGCATTGAAGGGGGTGTTCTGATCCGACTCCGGTTGAGTTGTTTTGAATTTCGATACGATAATATAATTATAGAAACATAAGATAACCGATCGGGCAGCAGAGCGTAACCCCGACAGACAGATTGCCTTTTTAAGGGCGATTGTCTGCCGGGGATTTTTTTGTCCTTGAAAAATTTTTAAAAAACCGGAAGAAATTTTTTTAATGTGCAGGAAAGTTGCAAGTTTGGCCTGTATAATGACGGTGTAGACACAAACGAAGGGGAAAGAAATGACGGCGAGACAAAGGCGACATGTGATGATAAAAGAATTAAACGATCGCCGAAGAGAAACGAGGGGAAATTTTGCCGCCGAATTTCAGGTAAGCCTAAGGAACTATTAGTCTTTTCTTTCAGGGCGAGCCAGGAAGAAGCGAAGTCGTTGAAGCGGACGGTGTAACAGGACCTGTCCCTGACGCTGCCCGTAGCGGCGAGATTGTTGAGAGCGGCAATGAATTTTTGTTTTAGGACGTTGAGGTCTTTGGAGGAGACTTCGACGTCGATGCCGTTGCGGTGGTA
>ERZ1090861.693-NODE-693-length-19740-cov-12.250597_pt1 | contig 19740 bp, 22 predicted proteins | sample MGYA00478482_ERZ1090861 | MGnify/ENA primary metagenome ERZ1090861 (study PRJEB33644, sample SAMEA5815744) | chicken gut metagenome | biome: Chicken; feature: Gastrointestinal Tract; material: Caecum | place: Ireland | collected 2019-01-01 | study: A study of the... | reverse complement strand
TCTTACCAAAAAGGAGCCATTTTTTACCAAAGCCACAAAGTTTTTTACACTACCTCTACTAGAGAGAACTGTAGCTATGGTTATTGCTTCATTCCTCCTGCAAAGCTTTTGCTATTGCCATGAAAGCATGCAACCCTAATGCTACGCTAAGACTTATTACACAAATGCTGCATTCTGGTATCTAGCCGCCAGCAGGGTATTTCTGCCAGATATTGCTCATAACGCAAGGGGTAGGGTGGCGTAGTGATCTGGGGTAAGCCATGATTACTCTTCTCCATTTTTTATTGAAAGGTGGTGATGATCCGTGAAAGAACCTATTGATTACCTCTCAACACTGTTTGTTGGGATTGACATTGCATCCCGTATCCATGTTGTTTCTGCTCTTGATTTCAATGAGAACTTCTACATCAAGATGAAACCTGTAGAAAATACCCAGGAAGGTGCAGCTCTGATTGAACAGATGATCTCTGATGTCTTAGAACACAACCATCAGTTCAGATTCGTTGTGATCGGTATGGAAGCGACTGGTTTCTATGGTGTCCATCTGGCTAATTATCTTTCTGCCAGTGGCCTGCTTGCACCATTCTCTGCCAGAGTTTACTGCCTCAATCCAAAGGAAGTTAAGAACTACAAGAAGTCCTTTAACGATATCGGAAAGAATGATGGCATAGATTCTTACGTGATCGCTGATTTTGCCCGTGTAGGACGTATTGCGATCAAACCCTGGCGTGGTTCCCAATACCTTGCCCTCCAGCGGCTTACCAGACACCGTATGCACATTACGGAATGTATTGCAAGAGAAAAGACTTACATGCTCAACAACATCTATCTCAAGTTCAGTCAATACGCATTACTTCGTGATGGACAACATCCATTCGCTGACAAATATAGTGCCACAGCTGAAGCCATTCTTACTGAGTACACAACGAATGAAGATCTTGTAAACTCATCGGTAGAAGACCTTGTCGCTTTTATCAACTCTAAGAGCAAGGGCCGTATCGCTGATCCGGAAGAAACAGCAAAGATGATACAGGCTGCAGCACGTAACTCATACAGACTTGATAAATGTCTCTATGAACCGCTTACAATCTCAATCGCATCTTCCTTTAACTGTATCAGTTCTTTCGAAAAAGAACTAAAAGCGATTGATAAAGCAATCCTTCGAACAGTTCAGGGCTTAAACCCTGACGAGTACACGATACTGAATTCCATTCCCGGGATCGGTAAGGTTTATTCAGCAGGTATCTTAGCTGAAATGGGGTCTGTGAAAGCTTTTCGTAATGCCAACGCTCTCGCAAAATACTGCGGTATCGTTTGGAACGATAACGACTCTGGCGACTTCATAGCCGAAGACAAACACATGAGCAAGGCCGGCAACAGATATCTGCGTTATTACATCATAGAAGCTACTGGAAGTGTTATAAGACACTGTCCTGAGTACCGGACATTCTATGACAAGAAATATGCTGAAACCAGAACACATCAGCATAAACGAGCACTCGCATTGACTTCCCGTAAATTTATACGTCTGCTCTTTGGTCTGCTGGACAAAGGCCAACTCTACTCTCCGGAAAAGAGTAGGTAATCCATATCGAATTCCTAACTTACGCTTTTTTTGAAAAATAAGTCGTAGGTCTATTAAGGTTACCCTTTTGTCTGAAAATCTTTTTAAAATAATTCTTGACTATTTACCAAATTGCTTTCAGGTGAATCATTATACTTTACTTATATTGGTCGAAACTTTTATAGGAACAGGGTAACATTCCGTGATGTGCAAGTCAAGCAAATCACAGAAAAGAAATAAGTCGGTGTGAACGGTAATTATCTCGTATATAAAAAGAAAATGACAGGGAAATATGAAGATGCTATAATTCATAAGAGCGACTTGACGATCGGAATGTTAGGAGAAAAAATTATGTTGCGGATCAGATTGGCTGATAGCAGTGATTACAGCAATATCAGAGATTTTTACTATTCATTGATTGAAGCAATGGAGGAAGCAGAATATAAGCCGGGGTGGAAAAAAGATATATATCCCGCACAAGAATTTTTGACCAGATCTATTAAAAACCATGAATTATATGTGGGAGAAATAGATGAGCGGATGGTTTCCGCCATGGTTGTAAATCATGAATATAATGACGGATACAAAGACGTTCAGTGGTCTGTTGCAGCAAAGGATCCGGAGCTTTATGTAATTCACGCGCTGGGTGTTGATCCTGTGTTTTCAGGTCAGGGAATTGCAAAGGAAATGGTCCATCAGGTTATAAAAACAGCCCGTGAGAATCATATAAAGACGATCCGGTTAGATGTTCTTGAAGGGAATATTCCCGCAGAAAAGGCGTACACCAAAATGGGATTTACATATCTTGATACGATCCAGATGTTTTATGAAGATACAGGGTGGACAAATTACAAGGTATTTGAGTTTGTCGTTTGACTTATGAACTCCAAATTAATTGAGCCGGCGGTATAGATGATGGCTAAATTCTGTGATGACGATGGTCAGTATATTTGGCACACTGAAAAGGCTTCCCTGAAGAGGAAGCCTTTTCTCGCATAACAGGAGTTATACCGGATTATATAGGCTGTGTGGCGAGCCGAACAGACTTATTGGTACACCCGTTTAGCTCAGTATGCAAGAATTAAATACTACTCTGTGTATTTGCGGGCTTTTCAGCCGTATAAAGGAAAAATGCAAGAACCGCCGCTGCCACAGACAGTACAGCACATACAGAGAATTGGCTGAAAACTGTTATCTCACCGGAAAATCCGGCCAGGAATCCTATGAAATAATTAGAAAGGAACATCCCCAGGTTCATGCAGCCCATTAAAAAAGAGATACATGTGGGGATTTTTGAAGGCGGCGACACGGTACTGACCTGATTGACCGCATACGGCATCACAAAAGATTTGCCAAAGCCCAGTAAAACACTGCCAATGATACACCCGGCAAGACTTCCTGTCAGGAAGGCGGAGGCCACATATCCTACCGTTACGATCAGGCAGCAGAAGGGAACGGTCCATTTTTTTAGGATTGTCACGATTCGTCCGAATACAATGCCTGCAATGACACCGCAAATGGTCTGGAGTGCAGAGACGATACCAGCCTGCGCAGAAGTTCCTAATTGATATTCCGTAATGATATATGTTGAGATATTGACTCCAAAAGTATAAAAGCATACGAACATCAGAGCGAAATGGGCGCAGATCAGGTAAACTCTCCCGGGAATCTTCTGGCCGGAAGCCGTTTTCTTTTCTATTCTTACAGGGTGATCCATGGGAAGAACCAATAATACGACCAAAAGAACCGGAATTGCCAGAAACAGGACAAGGTATGCGTTTTGCCATCTGGTAGCGCCCAGAATCCCGCCCAGGACGGACATGAACAGGGAGCCGCCATTTAAAGCCGCTGTCTGGTATCCCAGCAGCTTCTCCCTTACATCGGGAGTGGAATTTTCCGATATGATAGCGGAGGGGACAGAGGCCATAGTGCCCTGAACAAATCCAAGCAGGGCACTGGCCAACAACAGCAGCCCGATGGGGCAGTTGCCGCCGAAAAAGTAAAAAATTCCGCCGGAACAGGCAACGCACAAACTGGCAAAGATCAGCAGGATTTTTTTTGGAACGACAGCGGAGACAGGACCGATCAGGAATGCAACAAATATTCCCACAAGGGAGGGAATCAACAGGATCAGAGCGACCTGGCTCTGCGGAACCTCCGGATAAGCCTGATAGATATATGCAAGCACGGACATGGTTACCATATTTGCCATACCGATCAGAGATGCAGCACAGGCTGCAAATACAGCTTTATTTTGTTTTGACATAAATTCACCTCTGGTACTTTTCACATTCATCTATTACGATACCCAGCTTGTTTCCGGGCAGGTACGCTTCCGGGACATGCAGGTCGATGGTTGCGCCGTACAGTATGTAGTTGCCGTACTTTTTATAGCTGTCGATGCACCGTCGAACCTCTTTTTGGATCTCTTCCTCGCTTACGCCGTCCCGGTCGATCACATTCTGCACGTCCAGTCCTCCGCATACACCGATTTTACCGCCGAATACAGCAAAGACTTTATCATAATTATTGATGGGCTGAACCGGATCGATAGCATCAATGCCCATATCAAGGAAATCCTGGCAGAAATCTTCCATTTTTCCACAGCAGTGCATTTTAAACATCATGCCGGCCTCGTGGGCAGCGTCTACCATTCGTTTCAAATGAGGTTTAAAAAGTTCCCGGAACACATCCAGAGATATAAAATTTCCGTTCTGATGTGCAAAGTCGTCCATGCTGGTCAGAATGTCCGGCTTGTAATACTGCCCGATTTTTTTTATGAATTTAATCTTATTATCCGCAAGCACACCTGCAAATTCATAAACTTCATCGGGATCTGTCAGCAGTGCGCACAGCGCATTTTCCACGCCCATCAAAAGATGCATCCGTTCAAACAGCCCTTTGGGATAGATAAAGTCGATCACCCGGTTCTCACGGTCTAATTGAAAATGTTCCAGATCCCGCCTGGAAGTTTCTTCCCAGTCAATGGCATCGGGATCCGGCAGCACCAGCTTTTCACGCCAGCAGTCGATATCTGGTATCACCGGTTCCACACCTGGTGTGGGCGTCAGTGCATTCTTTGCGCTCTCCGTGGCGGTCAGACTGACGCCGTAGCCGTCCAGTCCTACTTTAAGACCGGGCGCAATTCCCTCGCCATGCGCCCCGCAGGAAAAGGACTGAAATGCTTTGAAATAACAAGGAATCTATTCCGGTGTACCGCCTCTGAGGGCGATGAGTGCATTTTCTCTTTCTGTCATATGAATATTACCTCCTCTGATGATTTCTTATCTGTAGCATATCAGATCAGAGTACAACATTCTATGTATAGAATATGCATTCATTATTGCTAAATGTGCAGATGATATTGTATAATATGCACAACATCGAATAAAGGATAAGTTGTTTCGGAGGGAAAAATATGAAGTTAAGCATGTGGATACTGTCAGACTGGCTGCAGGAGTATCACCCTAAACACAGTATCGAATCAGGGGAATGCTGTCTACAGTCTTTTCGGCTGTTCGGAGAAGAGAAGGAGCCGAGTCTTTCTACTGTTTATCTGTGTGAAACGACTAGTTTTATCGAAACTGCCAAGACAGGGGTCATGTGTGTAAACCGAAACGATTATATTTACCTGGAGACTTCGGATATCATAGAGGTATTTAACAAAATCATCCAGGCCTTTGACTACTACAATACCTGGGAAAATGAGATGGAGGAGTTGGCCGCAACCGGGAAGAACCTTCAGGAACTTATAACCGCCAGCAGCCCCGTCTTCCGTAACGTCCTCATTGTAGGTGACGCAGCGTACCGCATTCTTGCCTTGGATCCGGATACTGGAAAATTTGTGAAGAATGAGAAACTTTACCGGCATCTGCAGGAATATCAGAGTTTATCTGTTCATGAAATGAGTCTGGTGAATCGGGAACAGATGAAACGCCGCACCTATAGAATGCCGTATCTGCTGAGGGACGACCATCTGCCGGGGACAGACGGCGTCATTCGGAATCTGTTCGCACACGGAAAGTCACGGTTTGGCATGATGATTCTGAAGGAGGAAAAGGGATTTACCAACGGTGAGATACAGCTTTTCGACCGGCTGGGAGAATTCTTAGAAAAATGGCTGAAAAAACATGTGGATGCACATGCGGTGCCCGCTCTCCATCAGCTGTTTATTGAACTGATCTGTCAGGACTACATGGATTTGGATAAGCATCTAGAACTGCTCGAAGGAAACGGATGGGGGCAGGAAGGGGAAAAGCGGCTTGTACTTATCGAACCCTGTCAAAAACTCGGAGGCGAACTGAATTATCTGGAAAATTACTACATGTCAGCATTTAAAGACAGTTATGCATTTTATTTTGGTTCAGGGATCGTTCTTCTGATCCGGCAGCCGGATTTTAATGAGTTGAAGAGACATCTGATTATGAGTAGATGTTTCTGCGGTGTCAGTTACCCATTTACCTCGCTGGCAGATTTAAAAAATCATTATGAAGCGGCATCGGTTGCACTGCGGTACGGCAGCCGGACTGCAGGTGCAGTTAATTTCTGCTCGGATTATGTACTGCCTTATGTCAAAGATATTATCAAGAAACATGCATTATGCGACCTGTCCCTTCCGGTTTTGGAACGGCTGAAAACCTATGACAGAAGATACGGCACAGATTATTACCATACGCTATATATCTACCTGATCAATGAAAGAAACAAGGAAAAAACCAGCAGAGACCTGCATGTGCATCGGAATACGGTGCTGCATCGGCTGGATAAAATCGGCGAGATCATACAAATGGATCTGAATATTCCAAAAAACCGGTTTGAACTTTTACTGTCCTATTTAATGAATACAGACAACCCGACGGCCCTTAAAAAAATTTAGATTGTTGATGATCTGTCGGTCGCTGACCGTAGAATGCAAAGCGCACCGGATTCGACGGCGTGGCAGGCTGGGCGGCAACCTTCTTCCAGACGGCGGTTAGGTGTGAACAGTTATATAGGATGATTTTTACTCTGCGGTTTGTGTACCGCTCCGTTGACGAAAGGGGTTAAAAAAGGGTATAATCCATTTGAAATGTAGGGCTGTCAATGGAAAAGTAAGAGCTTCTGGAACAGATTGCGGAGCTGAAGACCCAGAGGCATCTGGAAGAAAGTGAAATGAGGTGAATAGTTTGAAGTGTACCCTGATGCATAAACGGATCGCTGTGGCGGAGATAGAATTGGATGACGCCACCGGCTTCATACAAAAGGTTGGTATGGTCTGCGCACCGGAGCATTTCCCTGTGGGAATTACAGTGAAAAAAGGTGTCGCTGACCGGGCGGCGTTAAATGAGTGGTGGACAGACCGGTCCATCCCGGCCAGCCGGTCCGGTGTCCGGGAGGCGCTGGAAACATTGGAGATTACCAGCACAAAAATGCTTCTGGTGCGCTGTTATGGACTGAGCCTGTCGGATCAGTATTGGATCTGTCCGGAAGATTCCAGTCTGACCTGGGACGCTATCAACTTTTTTGACAATAATTTTTCAGACGATATTGGCGATGTTCTGTTCGGGGCGGATAAGAAAGCGGATGCTTTCGATTTTTCTTCCCCGGATAATACTTCAGACGGTAACCTGAAAAAACGCTGGAAGATCATGAGAGGGAAACGATGCCTGGTAAAAGGCGGCAGCAATCCGTTCCGACAGCAGCCCTTTAATGAGGTTATTGCCGCCGGGATCATGGAACGCCTCGGCATCCCCCATGTACCGTATGAAGTTACATGGAACAAAGGTGCGCCTTACAGTGTGTGCGAAGATTTTATTACAAGGGATACGGAGCTGGTTCCGGCATGGCGTATCCTCAAGACGCAGAAAAAAAGCAACAGCGTCTCGGTGTATCAGCATTTTCTCAACTGCTGTGAAGGACTTGGCATCCAGGACGCCATTCCATTCCTTGACCGCATGATCGTGCTGGACTATATTATTGCCAACGAAGACCGGCATTTTAATAATTTCGGTATGCTGCGGGAGGCAGAAAGCCTTAAATGGATTGGTTTCGCACCAATTTATGACAGTGGTTCCTCCCTGGGCTATGATAAGACGCCCATGCAGATACGCTCGGAGAAGGATGTGGTCTGCAAGCCCTTTAAAAACCACCACGCAGAGCAGTTAAAGCTGGTATCTGATTTTAGTTGGATTGATTTTGACCGGCTGGAAGATGTAGATAGATTGATTGAGGGTGTACTGACCGCAGAAGGAACGGAGGACTATATGGATGAAGTCCGTATCCGTGCGATTACAGGATCAGTCAAACGGAGAATCGGGAATCTTTTCCAGCTCGCCATGAGCCAGACCCCGGTGCAGGAACATTCGACGGAGGATGATGTGAAAGAAAATATCGCCGCAGATTATGCGCCCAAATTGGAACCGTAATCACTCAGGCTGTGATACCGTTACAGCCTTTTCACTTAAGGCTCAGAGCATCGATTAGCAATAGTCGATGCTTTTTTTAGTGTGTCTGGCATGGACGAGTCAAGGGTTAAGAGGTTAAGACGGGTGAAAGATATACATATTCCGCATATCACGAAATAAAAACAAGGTATTTGCTATTTCCATATTCAGGGGGTAATATACAGGTAAGAAGTAAACAACCAACTGAATACGAAAATGAAGGTTTAAGAAATGGAAGAAAAATTAGTTTTAACAGAAGAATGGGATAAAACATTCCATAAGAGCGACAAGGTAAACCACCGGAAGGTGACTTTCCATAACCGCTACGGCATCACCCTTGCAGCGGATCTTTACGAGCCGAAGGACACAGAAGGAAAACTTGCAGCAATCGCAGTGTGCGGTCCCTTCGGTGCGGTAAAAGAGCAGGCGGCAGGACTCTACGCACAGACAATGGCAGAAAGAGGATTCCTGACGATTGCTTTTGATCCGTCCTTTACCGGAGAGAGCGGCGGACAGCCCCGCTACATGGCGTCGCCTGACATCAATACCGAGGATTTCCAGGCGGCGGTGGATTTCCTCTCCGTTCAGGACAATGTAGATCCGGAGAAGATTGGGATCATCGGTATCTGCGGATGGGGCGGCATGGCGCTCAATACGGCGGCGCTGGATACCAGGATAAAAGCGACAGTGGCATCCACCATGTACGATATGACCCGTGTGAACGCAAAGGGATATTTCGATGCGGAGGATTCCGCAGACGCCCGCTATGAGAAGAAGAAAGCCATGAACGCACAGCGGATTGCAGATTATAGGAGCGGAAGCTATGCCCTGGGCAGCGGCGTGGCAGATCCGGTGCCGGAAGATGCGCCTTTCTATGTTAAGGATTATCACGACTATTACAAGACGGAGAGAGGGTATCATCCCCGTTCCCTCAACTCCAACGGAGGCTGGAATGTGACCGGGTGCATGTCCTTTATGAACCAGCCAATCCTTAAGTATACTAATGAGATCCGAAGTGCAGTCCTGATTATCCACGGAGAGAAGGCACATTCCTGCTATTTCAGCAGAGCTGCATATGCGGATATGGTGAAGGACAATCCGTATACAGACAACAAAGAACTGATGATCATTCCGGACGCTGTCCACACAGACCTTTATGACAAAATGGATGTGATCCCGTTTGACAGGATGGAAGAGTTTTTCCGCAAAGCAATGGAGTAAGGGGGGGGGCTTCCGGTGAATGGACTGACGGAAGAACAGCTCCTGCTCCGTAACCTGAAAGACGCCGGGTGCAGTGAGGCGGACATTGAGCGGTATTTTAAACTGAGGACAGAAGGGAAAGAGCTGGAGCAGTACCGCTTCCTCTCTGCCCACAGAGCAAAACTGCTGGATCAGGTTCATGAAAGCCAGGAGAAGCTGGACTGTCTGGACTATCTGATCTACAGCATGAAGAATAAGAAAAAGTAATAGTTATCCGGAGGAGGGATAAGCCATGAGAAAACGGATGTTAGCTTTGACTGCAGCACTGCTTCTTTCCGTCTGCCTGGCGGGATGCGACAGCGGCAGTGCAGACTCTTCCGGGCAGGAAAGTACATCTCCGGAAAGTACGTCTTCCGCTCCGGCCTTTGATCTCGAAAGCAGGACGGTCACGCTCAACAGCGGCTACGAGATGCCTGTAGCGGGACTTGGAACCTATGCGCTCTCAGATGAGGAATGCTACAATTCTGTAACCGCCCTGCTGGAGTGCGGAGGGCGACTCATTGACACGGCCTCTTATTACGGCAATGAGGAGAACGTCGGCAGGGCGATCCAGGACAGCGACGTACCCAGGGAGGAAATCTTCGTCACCACAAAGATCTATCCCACAGAATTTGACGACCCGGAGGGAGCTATCGAAGCCTGCCTTGAGCGCCTGGATATCGGATATATCGACCTGATGCTCCTGCATCATCCCGGAGATGGAGATGTGGAAGCCTATCATGCGCTGGAGAAGGCAGTGGAGGACGGGAAAGTACACTCCATTGGTCTGTCCAACTGGTATATCGAAGAGCTGGAAGAGTTCCTTCCCCAGGTGGAGATCACGCCGGCGGTGGTTCAGAATGAGATCCACCCCTATTATCAGGAACAGGACGTGGTTCCCTATATCCAGAATCTGGGGATCGTTGTCAACGGATATTCGCCTTTCGGCGGGAGAGGGCATACGTCGGAGCTGTTTGCGGACGAGGTAATCTCTGCAATCGCAGAAGCGCACGGTGTGACAAGCGCCCAGGTGGTGCTCCGCTGGAACCTGCAGAGGGGCGTGGTGGTAAATCCAGGCTCCAGTAATCCGGAGCATATTCGGGAAAATCAGGACATTTTCGGGTTTGAGTTAACCGAGGAAGAGATGGAACAGATCAGTACATTAGACAGAGGTGAAAAACATGAGTGGTATTAATCGATTTGACTTAAAAAGCGGGAAAAACGGGAAAGCCCCGGTGATTACACTGAACAGTGGTTATGAGATGCCGGTCGTAGGACTCGGGACTTACAGCCTGCATGGAAGTACCTGCAGGAAGGCTGTCTGCACAGCAATCGAGAGCGGATACCGGATGATCGATACGGCGTCTTTTTATGGGAATGAAAGAGAAGTGGGGGTAGGCGTGCGTGCCTCCGGCGTTCCCAGAAAGGATATTTTTGTCACTACAAAACTGTATCCGAATCAGTACAGTCACCCAGGAAGGGCCATTGACGAAGCACTGCGGAAACTGGATATCGGCTATATCGACCTGATGCTCCTCCATCATCCCGGAGCGAATGAGGTTACCGCCTACCGTGAGATTGAAAAAGCCATAGAGGCGGGAAAGATACGGTCTGCCGGTATATCCTGTTATTATATCCGTGAGACGGACGCTTTCCTGAAAAAAGTTTCCATCCCGCCTGTTTTGATCCAGAATGAGATCCACCCTTATTACCAGGATACGGATGTGGTGCGCCATATCCAGAGCCTTCCTCAGAAGATTGCAGTGCAGAGCTGGTATCCCCTGGGCGGGCGAGGCTACACTGGCCCGATGTTCAACAATAAGGTCATTGGAGAAATTGGGAAAAGACACGGGAAATCGCCGGCCCAGGTGCTCCTCCGTTGGGACCTGCAGAACGGAGTGGCAGTGATCCCGGGTTCCAGCAATCCAGGGCATATCCGGGAAAATATTTCTGTTTTTGATTTCGAACTTACTCCGGATGAGATGGAAAAAATCGCAGGGCTGAACAGGAATGAAAAACATGACTGGTATTAAAAATGCATAACAGTGAAATATAGTAATACCGGATTTCCCGGAACTCAGGATGGTCAGCTTTCGCTGGCCATCTTTTTCTTATAATTGGTTCCCCATTCTTCCATGGCGTCCAGGATAGGGCGCATGGATTCTCCCAGAGGGGAAAGGGCATATTCTACTCTTGGCGGCACTTCCGGATAAACTGTTCTGGTAATGATCCCATCCTCTTCCATAGCCCGGAGGCTGTCGGTAAGGACCTTCTGGCTGATGCCTTCCAGATCTCTGCGGAGTTCATTAAAGCGCCAGGGACGCACAAGGAGATTTCTTAAGATCAACAGTTTCCATTTGCTGCCGATAAGCTGGACCGTTGTGGCCACCGGACAGGCAGGCAATTCTTCTTTTGTCAGCATTTCTCTGTCACCTCATCCCAATAGTTTAAAATTGAATGTTACACTCTGATTATAGTGCAATATCTTACTTTTGCCAAGGAAAAGAAAAAAACGGCAGAAATGACGGTTCCCGGGATAGTTACTAAAAAGTAACTAGGTAATAGATTTGTGCGTGCTTTTTTAATGTAATATCTTTTATTACAATAATAATCGCAAAGGGGAAAACCTTTTGACAAACAGAAACGGAGGTAAACAATTATGGCACTTTCAAATCTTTTCGGATGGAACACAAAAAAGGAAACAGCGGCAGAAGCCGCCTGTGGAACCGCCTGCGGAGCCGGAGATAGGCCGGAAGAAAAACCAGCCGCTTGCGGAACTGCCTGTGGAGCCGGGGACAAACCGGAAGAAAAACCGGCCGCCTGCGGAACCGCCTGCGGAGCCGGAGACAAGTAAGAACCGGTATATGTGAAAATCTGAAACAGGAATCCAAAGGAGGATTCCGGGAGCTGCCGGTGAAATTCACCGAACGGTCTGTTTCATGAGGCAGCTCCCCCATACTTAGAAGAACGAAATAGTATGTCACCATGGCTTTAGAAGGGCAGGACCTTCCGGCCGGCGACATCTTTATATAGATAAAAATGAAGGATGAAAGAGAGGACGGGGCTATGAAACAATATTTTTCTTTTCAATGGCATATTACAGATGAATGCGATCAGCGCTGTAAACACTGTTATATTTTTTCAGAAGACAACTGCAAAAAACTGGATTCTATGAACTGGAAGCAGATGGAAGAGACCTTTTATAACTGCCTGAATTTCTGCAGGGTCTATGACAGGCTGCCTTATTTTTACATTACCGGAGGAGATCCTATCCTTCATCCAGATTTCCGGAAGCTTCTGGGGCTTTTAAAGGAACATGAGCTTCCCTTTACCATTATGGGAAATCCCTTTCATTTAAATGATCAGGTCTGTCAAAAACTGAAGGAATACGGCTGCCAGAAATATCAGCTTTCTCTGGACGGTACGAGGGAAACCCATGACTGGTTCCGGAAACCGGGTTCTTTTGACATTACTTTGGAAAAGATCGGCTGTATTAACAGAGCCGGTATCCGAAGTGTGATCATGACTACTGTATCCGGCACCAATATTGATGAGATCCCGGATATTATTGACGCAGTAGTAAAAGCAGGAGCCAATGTTTTCGCCTTTGCCAGATATTGCCCCACCAGTGAGGAGAAAGAGGTAGGCATAGAACCCCTGCGCTACCGTCAGCTTCTGGCAGACTGTGACAAGAAGTTCAAAGAGTATGAGGCGGCAGGATGTAAAACCTACTTTAATAAAAAAGATCATCTATGGACCTTGTATGAATATGAGACCGGCGCATTCAAGATACCGGAAAACGTTCAGGAGGGAATGATCTATGGGGGCTGCAACTGCGGAAACTGTCATCTGACTATCCTTCCCAATGGAGACATTTATGCCTGCCGGAGAGTGCAGAACAGCAAAGTGGGCAATGTATTCCAGGACCGTCTGGCTGATGTTTGGATCTGCCAGATGGAAGCCTACAGAGATTATTCAAAATTTGAAAAATGTTCCAAATGTGAGCTTCTGGCCTGGTGCAGAGGCTGCCCTGCAGTGGCCAGCGGCAGAAACGGCAACTTTTATGAGGCAGATCCCCAGTGCTGGAAGGAGGTCTAAGCTGTGATCCCGGAAACTATGAAAGCTGTGGTCCTTACCGGACCTGTCAGAGGAGACGAGGTGAGACTTGCAGAATGTCCGATACCGAAGGCCTGTCCCGGCTGGGTGCTGGTCAAGGTGAAGGCTTTTGGAATGAATCATTCGGAACAGATCCTGAGGCAGGGAGAGATCCAGGCAGACTATATCCAGAAGCCGATAATCCCCGGCATTGAATGTGTGGGAGAGATTGCAGATCCTTCTGACAGTTCTTTTAAAAAGGGACAGAAAGTGGCAGCCCTTATGGGCGGCATGGGGCGGAGTTTCAATGGAAGCTACGGAGAGTATGCCCTTCTGCCTGCTCATCATGTGTTTTCTGTTTCCTCTTCGCTTTCCTGGACAGAGCTTGCCGCTGTTCCTGAGACTTACTTTACCGCCTGGGGTTCTCTTTTTGAAGGGCTGGATCTGAAGCCCTCCGATACACTGCTGATCCGGGGTGCCACCTGCGCTTTGGGCTATGCGGCCATTCAGATCGGAAAGGCCCTGGGCTGCAAAGTAATCGCCACTACCCACAGGGAAAAGAAGATGCCCCTTTTGAAAGAGGCGGATCAGGCGGTTCTGGACCAGGGAAAGCTGGCAGGAGGCTTTTCCGGTGTGACGAAAGCTCTGGAGCTGGTGGGCCCTAAAACGCTGGAGGATACGCTGAAATGTATGGAGAAGGGCGGGATCGTCTGCAATACAGGAGTCCTGGGCGGAATTTACAGTATCAGGTATTTTGATCCTATTAAATTTATTCCCAATGGAGTTTATCTCACAGGATTCCACAGCAACTGGCCAAGCCAGGAAGTAATGGATGAGATCTTTGCCTTTTTGGAGGAGCATAAACTGAACCCCTGTTTTGGGAAGGCATTTCCTTTTTCTTCTGTCAGGGAGGCCTGTATTGCCCAGGATCAGGGGTCTGTGGACGGAAAGATCGTTGTATATATGGAGGAGATATGGTGGATGCAGAAACATGTTTGAAAAAATTGCAGTATGTAGGAGTTCTGGCCTTTGCCACAGTGGATGCCCAGGGAAATCCTCAGGTGCGGAATATCAGCGCCATTCACTATGAACCTGAAGCTCTGTATTTTTTTACCGCCAGGGGCAAAGATTTCTGTCGGGAACTTCTGGCAGACGGAAGGGTACAGATACTGGCTTACACCAGATACAAGGAAATGATCCGGTTAAGCGCAAAAGCTGTGCCTGTTCCCGGAGAAAAACAGAAATACTGGATGGAAAAGATCTTTCAGGAGCAGCCTTATCTTGCCAACGTATATCCGGGAGATACCAGAGAGATCGGCATTGTATTTGAAATCCGGGACGGAGCCATAGAGTATTTTCATCTTGGCGTCCGGCCGATTTTCCGGGAAAACTATACATTGGGCAAAGGAAATGTTACACTGAAAGGGTATAAGATCAACGACAGCTGCATTGGATGCGGAACCTGCATGGAGCACTGTCCCCAGGGCTGTATAGAGTCCGGTCAGCCTTACCGGATACAGCAGGAGCATTGTCTCCATTGCGGCAATTGTTTTGAACAGTGCCCTGTATCAGCGGTGCAGAGATTAGGAGGGAAAGCGTGATGTTTCCGAATATATTAAGAAAGGATCGGGAAGGAACGGATATAGAGAAGATCCGAAAAATGAAAAAGGCTCTGGAGGAAGCGGAAGCAGTAGTCATAGGAGCCGGGGCAGGGCTTTCTACCTCTGCAGGGTTTGCTTATACCGGAGAGCGGTTTCAGGCTTATTTCTCAGATTTTGAGGAAAAATATGGATTTCATGATATGTATTCCGGAGGTTTTTATCCGTATAAAACCCTGGAAGAATACTGGGCTTACTGGAGCCGGTATATCTACCTGAACCGGTATATGGATCCACCCAGGTCTGTGTATGAAGAGCTTCTGAAACTGGTAAAGGACAAGGACTATTTTGTTTTGACCACCAATGTAGATCACTGCTTTCAGAAAGCAGGCTTTGAAAAAGAGCGGCTTTTTTATACACAGGGGGATTATGGACTGTTCCAGTGTTCAGAGCCCTGCTGTCAGGAAACCTGGGATAATGAAGAAATCATAGGAGAAATGATCCGCCGCCAGGAGCATATGAAGATACCAAGTGATCTGGTGCCCTATTGTCCCCACTGCGGAAAGCCCCTTACCATGAATCTCCGGGCAGACGATACCTTTGTCCAGGATGAAGGCTGGTATCAGGCGTCCCAGCGGTACAGCAGATTTCTCAATGAACACCAGAATAAGAAGATATTGTTTCTGGAGCTGGGGGTTGGGTATAACACCCCAACCATAGTAAAGTACAGTTTTTGGCGGATGACGCATGATTGGCCAGATGCGACTTATGCCTGCCTGAATTATGGTGAAGCCTATGCACCTGATGAGATCAAAAGAAAATCCATCTGTGTAAACGGAGATATCGGAGATATTCTGACTGTGTTAGAAGCTCAGTAAAATTGAATAACAAGTCTATTCCTCATGGGGCGTTTATCAAATTTTGATAGACACCCTTTTTTCATACCAACTTTTAAGGAGGGATCAATCTTGAACACGCAAATCATCGCCGTCGCCAACCAGAAGGGCGGCGTCGGCAAAACGACCACCTGCGCCAACTTAGGGATAGGGCTGGCCCAGGCCGGAAAGAAAGTGCTGCTGGTGGATGCTGACCCCCAGGCCAGCCTGACCATCAGCCTGGGCAACCCGCAGCCGGACAAGCTGCCCTTCACCCTTTCGGACGCAATGGGCCGCATCCTGACGGACGAGCCGCTCCGCCCTGGTGAGGGCATCCTGCGCCACCCAGAGGGCGTGGACCTGATGCCCGCCGACATCCAGCTGTCCGGCATGGAAGTATCGTTGGTAAAGACGATGGTGGACAACCGTATCAACTTTGCCAGAGAGATCGCTGCCTTGGTGCGGGAGACCTATGGCAGCAAAATTAAGGTGTTCGGCACCGAGATACCCCACTCGGTCCGGACCAAGGAGACCAGCGCCGAGGGTAAGAGCATCTATGCTCACGACCCCGGCGGAAAGGTGGCGGAAGCCTACAAGAATCTGACGAAGGAGGTAAACTCAGCTGGCGAAGCTGTCGTGACAGGGGCATACGCCCCGGCATTTTTTTGACTTTACTTTCATGCTAATTCTGTGTATGATATTAGCATGAAAGGAAGGTGGAGAACATGAGCCAATTTCAACAAATGGATCAGCTGCTCGAACACCAGGATGGGATGCTGCGCACCGGGCAGGTCCTCGCAGCCGGGATCTCAAAACCTGTTTTTTATCAATTCGTGCAGTCTCGCGGGCTGGAACAGGCGGCGCATGGAATTTATCTTTCCAAAGATGCTTGGGTGGATGCCATGTATCTGTTGCACTTGCGCTGTCCACAGGCAATCTTTTCCCATGAAACAGCGCTGTTTTTCCATGACCTGACCGACCGGGAACCTCTGGCCTATTCCATCACGGTGAAAACGGGCTATAACCCTACCCGGCTCAAGGGTGATGGTGTCCAGGTATTTACCATCAAGGCGGAGCTGCACGAGGTCGGCCTGATTGCGATGCAGACGCCTTTCGGCCATGATGTGCCGGTCTACGATATGGAACGGACGATCTGCGACCTGCTACGCAGCCGGAATCACATAGAAATGCAGACTGTCCAGGGCGCTTTGAAAGCGTATGCCAGACGGAAGGATAAGGATCTTCGGACGCTGATGCGCTACGCAAAGCTGTTCCGGGTTGAGAAGATTTTACGCCAGTATTTGGAGGTACTCTTATGATAAAGGCAGCTGAAAGATTTGATCCGCAACCTGTCTAGGAAAAACGCTGCGGACGCGCAGATCCTAATGCGAAACTACATGATGGAGCGGTTCCTGGAGCGCATCTCTCTCTCGGCCTACCGGGACAAATTTATCCTCAAAGGCGGGATGTTGGTGGCCGCGATGGTCGGTTTGGATGCCCGCTCCACGATGGATCTGGACGCAACGGTTAAGGGAGCCAACGTCAATGTGGAGGACGTTGAGAACATGATGGCCGAAATCATCGCTGTTCCTATTGATGACGGCGTCACCTTCCAAGTGAAAAGCATTTCGGAGATCATGGATGAAGCAGAATATCCCGGCATCCGGGTGACGATGACAACACTCTTTGACGGAGTGCGTACCCCGCTGAAAATCGACATTTCCACTGGTGATGCTATTACTCCCAAAGAGGTACGGTACAGCTTTAAGCTCATGCTGGAGGATCGATCCATTGATGTGTGGGCCTATAACCTGGAGACCGTGCTGGCCGAAAAGCTGGAAACCATTGTCACTCGGACTACGACCAACACCCGTATGAGAGATTTTTATGACATCGCCATCCTACAACAATTTTACGGCAGCACTCTGGACCCGCACATTCTCCATGACGCGCTGCTGGCGACAGCTCACAAGCGCGGCACTGAGCGCCATCTGGCTGCTGCCTCCGAAGTTTTTGACGAAGTAGAAACCAGCTCGATTATGCAGAACTTGTGGGCGGCCTATCAGAAAAAGTTTTCCTATGCGTCCGATCTTGGCTGGAATACGGTCATGGCTGCGGTGCGACAGCTGTTCGTTCGTTGCGAGGGCACGGTATGAAAAAACGTGAACACTACTGCAAGGTCTGTAGCGAGTATAAGGCAAATGAAAAGTTTTCCGGCAAAGGCCATGCTGCGCATATCTGTAAAACCTGTGCTGCGCTCCCGCCAGAAAAGTAGGCAGAAGAAATGGCGATTACCCGGCTTGTCAACCTTCCCTGGCGATTATCCAAAGAACAGCTTTCGTGGCTGAAGAAGCGAATGAAAGACCGGCGGGACACTGTGCGAGCCTTGGCAATCGAACAGTATGAAATGCGGTTTCCGCCCAGGATGGAGTTGGCTGAATTGGAAGATGATTGTGAGGAAGATTTCGATTTTTATATGGACGAGGAAACTGATATAGAGTAAACCGATGCGGTCTGTGGTTAGCAGGCCGCCCCTCCCAAGGTCAATTTGTTGGTGGACATCCAGGCAAAACTCCAGGCCGGAAAAGGTGCCGGGTATGCCCGCTGGGCCAAGGTGTTCAACCTCAAGCAGATGGCTCAGATCCTCAACTATTTATCCGAACATGGACTGTTGGACTATGCTGATTTGGAAACAAAAACGGCAGAGGCAACGGCCCGCTATAACGTGCTGTCAGACCAGATTAAGGCTGCCGAGAAGCGCATGGCTGAGATCGCCGTGTTGCACACCCACATCGATGATTCGGCTGAAAGATACGGACTTGTACATTGCGATTTCTTCTGATAAAGATAATTCCCCTATTATCTTGTCCGGGTTAGAGGATTCCGACAGGCAGACGTGGACGTTGATAGAACAGTATCCGCCGTATTGATGTTCTGCTTTAAGTAGGCTGAAAAAACCTAAAAATTTAATTATCTGAGCTATCATGCCCTGCCAGACGGGGAAAGAAAAAAACCGTTGCAGGGCAGGTAGTTTCGTACGCCTATAATGGATTTACAGGGTACTGCGGCGGTTTTGAGTACATCAAGGCCGCCGTTCCTTATGCCCTCGACAAAGGAGTGACGCCTATATGCTGAACATGGCGGCTTTAGGAGGGAGCCGCCGTGAAGCGAGAACAGCTTCGACGTAATTCGGCAGGGATTTACCTGCCAAAAAAACCTGACCGTCAATCGGCCCCCATCTGCTTATGAACAGGCACTATCGCGCTGGTCCATAAGCACCATAAAACCCCTTTTAGTAGCGCCCGCCGCCTTCGTTTCGGTTCATCCGTCAACCTGTGAATCGAAACGGAGGTACATAATGCAGAAGATCAATCTTCGGGATCTGTATCCCGATGTATATAAAACCGATGTCTTTGTGGATGTGGCCGAGGAAGTGCTAGCTGCGATCCGGGGCCAGCAGCAGGACGCTGCAGTCTATGAGCGCCGAAAGTTCCGGCACAAGGCCCATTACTCTCTGAACCGGGAGGACGGCATTGAAAACGATGCCCTCAACCGCCCGCATCGAGGGCGCTGACCGTCGTTGTGTGTGGGACAGCATCCAGTGTGGACTGAAGAAGCTGGCGCATCTGCTGGACAATGTCCGATAGCCTGACTGCTGCATAGCGGCAAAAAGAAAACCGGTGGGGGACTTTTATTCCTCCACCGGCTTACTTATCCTCTAAATTTTTATCTGATTCTGCCCCGGCCGTCTGCACCATCTCTTTTAGCTCATCAGTCAATGCACGGGTCGAGTTTAACAGCACTTTTCTGGCAGCCGGAGGACACGAAAGGTAGAGCTGCCGCATATCGTTGGCGGCTTGCTCATCTTCTGGCAGATCGAGATTCATCAGGGAATCCAAGGACAAATTCAAAACTTTGCAAAAAGCACGCAGAACCTCAAAAGAAGG